>Ga0137308_100542_pt1 | contig 58661 bp, 57 predicted proteins | sample Inofrocosms_June_FD_97181 | JGI IMG/M metagenome (GOLD analysis project Ga0137308, IMG submission 97181) | Mouse cecal microbial communities from Vienna, Austria - N-Acetylneuraminic and N-Acetylglucosamine D2O microcosms_June | ecosystem: Host-associated > Mammals > Digestive system > Large... | reverse complement strand
GCTCCGAAGCCTTGGAATCCTGATCGACAACGCGATGGAGGCCGCGCCTCAAATGGCCGGAACGGTGCGGATCGTTCTGCTTCAGGAAGAAAAAGAACTATATATCGCAGTTTCCAATAATTATGACAGAGCGCCGGAGCTGTCCGCACTTTCCCGGAAGGGCTATACCACAAAGGGGAAAGGCCGGGGGACAGGGCTTACGAGTTATCGGCGGATCGTGTCCAGGTGTAAGGGTTGTGTTGCGAGAACCTACTTAAAGGACGGCTATTTTGTGCAAGAGCTGAGACTTCCGGCGGCGTAGGAGGAGACAAATGATTCCGATTTATATATGTGATGATGAAAAGCCGGTGGCCGACCGGCTGGAACACATCATTTCGAATCAGATTACCATATTGAACGGAGATATGGGGCCTGTCCGCGAGGCGGATACGCCGGAAAGATTATTGGATCTGCAGACAAAGGATACCATACCGGCGGTATATTTCCTTGACATTGATTTTCCGGGCAGGATGAGCGGGCTGGAGCTGGCGCAGAAGCTGAGACTCCACGATCCGCGGGGGTTCATTGTATTTATCACGGCGCATCATGATCTGGCTTTTGAAACCTTCCGGCTGCGGCTGGAAGCTCTGGATTATATCGTAAAAGGCGACTATAACGCAATGGCCGTCCGGGTGAGAGAATGTCTGACAAGCATACAGCAGCGGCTTGCCAGTGAACAGCCCAAACATGGCAGATATTGTACGATCCGGTTGTTTGATACCATCCGGCACATCCCGGTAGAAACGATCCTTTATTTCGAGGCTCTGGGATTTAAACACACGCTCTGCCTGCATCTGGATAACGAACTGCTGGAATTTAACAGCAGTCTGGAGCATTTCGCGGAAGAATTGGGTGAGGATTTCTGGCGGTGTCACAGAGGATTTCTGGTAAACCGCAGCCGGATCCGGACTGTGGACCTGAAATGTCAGGCGGTCATTTTGGACAATGGAACGGAATGTCCCCTGTCCAGAAGAGCCAAAACAGAATACAATGCACAGAGAAAACGGGACGCAAAATAAGAGTGTGACCGTTCAAGCTGCAGATGCACCCTGATCAATCACCGTTCGTGAAACCAAACGGACAATTCGCGTAAAAAATGAATAATTTGACCTTCTGTCTGTTATAGTGATTTCAAGATAACAAAACAACAGGAGGTATTCATTATGAAAACAAAATCAATCTTATCCAACCACGTGGTAATGCTGACGGCTCTTTTCCTGGCCTTTATGGGATATTTCCTTTCTATTTACAGAGGAAATACGAATATTGCATCTAATTATTCCGGACTGATCATAGCTGCAAGCTGTCTGTATTCCGTAAACCCTATCTTCGGAGGCGAGCTGCCGGAAAACAAAGTCCTTCGTCTGCTGGCACGTCTCAATGGTCTTTTGCTGGTTGTCTGGTTTGTGATCATTATTGCACAGCTCTTCTTATAGAGGAGGATACACTGATGGAGCATCACAGTGAAGATTTTGAAAGGATGAAAGCAGATTTACATGAAAAAGGCTATCAAGAAAAAGACGTTACGATCACGTCCGGGAAGGCCATGTTTTTCGGAACTCTTTGCGCGCTGCCGTTTGTAATCGTCTTCGGATTATTGTATCGTTTTTTGCTGATTGATAGAGCATTTTTACTGGAGGTAAGCGGGATCGCTTTTTACGTTATGTTTATAGCGATTATTGCGGTTTCTGTTGTCATACATGAATTATTACATGGGATAGGATGGGCAGTTGCCAGCGGGAAAGGCTGGAATGTCGTTCAGTTTAACATCAATGCAATGATGCCGAGCTGTGCCTGTAAAGCAGTATTAGCAAAAAGAGCATATCTGGCCGGCGTTCTGACACCTTTTATCGTATTGGGGTTCGGCAGTGTGCTTTTTATTTATATATATCCCGGTACGGTGTCATTATTGACTATGATGGTCAATTTTATTTCTGCCGGAGCTGATCTGATGATCGCATTTCAGGTGCTGAAGGAACGGGACGGTCTCATTGCGGACCATCCCACAGAAGCTGGTTATATCCACTTATATCGGGCTCCTCACGATGGGAAAACCTGCTTATGAGTCCGTCCATGAGTTTGATGACGATCCGGATGCTCAGGGAAAATAGCATTGTACCGGGAAATCAAGAGTAAGCCAATCCGATTTAGGATTGGCTTCTATAATATCCGGGGCTTTGACTTATTTCCAGATCACATTCGGCTCTTTTCTGGGCGCCGTTCTTACATAAGTCCTTGCCGGATAACCTAGCAGCATACAGGCTTTTACAGGTTTTCCTTCAATTCCAAGCCATTTCTTCACATCTTCATCTGCTTCTGCGATCCGGGCAAGATAACCGTTATACAGAACTCCCATTCCCAGGGAAACAGCCATACTCTCTATATTCTGCGCGGCCAGCCCAGCATCTAAAGGCCAGTCGGAAGTGATAAAAAGAACTGCCGGAGCATTGCGAAAGAGAAAGTCGTCCGCCAGATTCTCCTTCCTTCGCCGGTTAAACCGGATATAAGGTGCCAGTGCAGCGTCCTTAACTCCATCTCTTTCCTCTATTCCGTCAATATATCTCCACACCCTGTCTTTTAATTCATCCAGTTCATCCTGGACAAATACGAAATAATTGCCCTGGTTATTCACCGCCGTAGCCGTATAGCGTCCTGCCTGGGCAAGGAGTTCAAGCTTCCTGCGGGACACCTTCTCCTCCTGATAGCTTCGGATGCTGCGCCGGAATTTGATCGCATGCAGCACGTTATTCGGATCCAGTTTAAAACTGTCCTCCTGATATTCTTCCACGTCATCCATATCATAATCCGGGATCGAGACCGCGTTCTTCGGACAGACCGCAACGCAATGGCCGCACTGCAGGCACTCTCCCTTCACGGCCGCTTTTTCGCCTACCTTTATGTTCTGGGCAATACAGTCTTCTGCGCACAGACCGCATCCGACACATTTTTCGCAATTGATCTTAACCATACTATCAACTCCTTTTCCTCTGATCGATTATATATATCAGGCATTTCTTCCAGATTTACCTATTGTATCATAATCTTTAATATCTGTCTCAATATTTTCCATAAATCTTGTGCGGCGACGGAGTACCTCTTGTTTTTCTAATATCGCTGGTGTAAAATATAATTTGTATTTTATGTATAGAACTAAAATGTGAGGAGTTGATTTTCTATGATAATTAAGAATCGGCGCTGCATTGCAGCGGATTCTGGCCTTTGCATTCCGTAACGGGCACAACAACGATACTCAGCTCATCGATCAGTTCTGAAAATGTCCCGTTGGTGATTCCGCCGCCCTGCCGAAGCATCTTACGTATTCCGAATATCCGGAACAGCTTCTCGGCAGCAGTCTTGGCGTCTATCCGGTCTTTCCCTGCAAAGATATAAGAAATCCTATTCTTTTTCAAATATGCAAGATACTCATCCCTTACCTCTTCTGTCAGGACTTCTATGATATGCGCTCCGTCGTAACCAGGACCTCTCCTGCTTACAACCGGGCCGTCCTAAAAAAAGGTCGCCCATCGGATCAACAGATACCAGATAGTAAGAACTGTCTGTCACCGCCGCATGATCTTTACGGTCTGCCTTGATCCCGTAATGTGCATTACCTGATAGAATTTACCTCCCGCCTTCGTCTCCTGCCTGCCAAAGAAAGACCCTGTGATCTTTCCGTTTATAGATGTCAGAATATGGAAGATGATATATGGTTTCTCTTGATTTTTCATGATCTTTCCTTCTCTCTTTCTTTACTGATTCCTTTCCCAGAAACTGACCACGCGGTCAAGCCATCCTTCAGCAACGGTTCCCTCTCCTAACCCTAATCCATGGGAAAGGCCGTCAAAAACTTTAATCTCCGCATCCATACCCTGCGCTTTGATCTGACGAATGCGGGATTCCATCGTCCGATAAGATGCGATTCTGTACAAATATTGTGGTTTGTATTTGTATATTTCCCACAAATACACACGATATGACACACGCAAATAGCACGCAAAATCCATACAAAAATAGGCAGGGATTCCTGCCTACTATAATTATAAATACATCGTCTATTTTGCTTTCCCTACGCTTTGGCAGACACGTATTTTGTCCATCACATACTGTTTCACTTCTTCTCTGCCTGCCGCTCCGTACTTCTTCGGATCGAAAACGTCCGGATTCTCCTTCAGATATGCCTTTACTCCCCTGGAAAATGCAATCCTTAAGTCCGTCGCATAGTTCACCTTGCAGATGCCTCTGCGGATACATTCTCTCACCGCGTCATCCGGCACGCCGGATGTCCCGTGGAGGACCAGAGGAATCGTTACCACTTCCCGTATCTCACTTAAGCGCTTGACATCAAGCCTGGGGATTCCTTTGTAGACGCCGTGCGCCGTGCCGATCGCAACTGCCAGCGAATCAACCCCCGTCTTTTCCACAAATATCCCGGCCTCCTCAGGATCCGTATATGGATTCCCTTCTCCGCCTTCTAAGTCGTCCTCCTTACCGCCCACCTTGCCAAGTTCTGCTTCCACCGGCACGCCGGAAGGATGACAGGCATCCGCCACAGCCTTGCTTACCGCAATATTTTCTTCAAAAGTTCCGTGGGAACCGTCGATCATAACGGAGGTATAGCCGGTGCGCAGCGCCCGCATGGCGAGCTCAAAGCTGTTGCCGTGGTCTAAATGAATCACCACAGGAACCGATACACTCTCTGCCGCCGCCTTCGCATTTGCATAGAAATACGCAAGATCCGCATATTTGACCGTTGAGGGTGTGGTCTGCATGATAACAGGCGCCTGTAATTCCTCCGCTGCCGCCGCGACTGCCTGTACCATCTCCATGTTCTCCACATTGAAGGCCCCTACTGCATATCCTTCCTTCTGTGCATCTGATAATAATTGTCTTGATGTCACTAATGCCATAGTTCTTCTTTCTCTCCCTTCTGATATCTGTATACTATACTTCCGTGCTTTCTCCTTTTATGATAAATCTGCCGCACAGTTTTGGCAACATATATTTCTTGCCAAAGAAGGCTACGGCGTTTCACGCGCTTACTCCGGCACAGAAGCCTTACTTGTCTTATCCCGGTCAAATCCAGACCTTATCTTACTTGACCTGATGCTGCCGGGGCTTAACGGCGAAGCCGTACTTCCCAGGATCCAGGGAATTCCCGTAATCGTGGTCAGCGCCAAAGCCGGTATTGACAGCAAAGTAGACCTGCTTCTTGGCGGCGCCGTGGATTCTTCGGCTGCGCCCTGTTCATCGGTATTCTGACGGCTGTATTCTGCAGTCTCTATGCCGGTACCGAGTACAGCGACGGGACCATGCGCAACAAGATCGTCATCGGCCACTATATTATCATACCCATCCAGGATCCGCTTATAGCTGGTAAGCCCGATCCCTCTCTCCTTCCCCTTCGTCGAATATCCTGACTCCCATATCTTACTGAGGTCAATCTCATGATACAGCGTATTCTTCACCCGGATGGTCACGCAATCCTCATGCCTGCTGATCATCACATGCACCGGCGCATCTCCTCCTTCATCCCTTCCACTGTTCCGATATACGCATTCTGCTGCTGGATACTTAGCCGCTGCGCGGCAGCCGCCTTCTTCTGCAGCTCATCCATCCCCATATAATGGAATATGAAAAGCACCGCGATGATGATCATCATGGAAGGCAGCTCACTTCCGGTATTGCTCATCCCTTTGTACCTGAACCACCAGGACAATTCCTGGCACAGAACCGGATGTATATTCAAGAAGATCATGCCCACCGTCCAGGTCCCTTTGTTTTCCATCCACTGTCCGAATGCGTCTCCTATTTTCATTTTTCAGAAGGAACATAAGCAAAGCAAATATCACCACGCTGGTCAGGTTGAACAGCAGATATTCCATGAGCTGCCCCACGGACAGTTTTTTCAAGAGCACATTGCCAATCCAGACCGTTCCCAGAAAATATACGAATAAAGATATCGTTCATATCGATCTAACCTCTGTCTCGGAACATGCATCTCTGATAAATGGATTCCTCCAGAACGCAATCAGAAGCTCCGCCACCATAAAGCACCATATCACAGGTTCGCACACGATGACCGCCATATAGTGTAACCGGGGGATAAATATCATGGTAAATAATATCTTCCCCGCCAGTTCAATCACACTTGACAGAATGGGCAGCAGCTTCTGTCCGATCGCCTGCAGCGCCGTCCGGCTGTAGTTAAGCACGCCAAGGATCGCGTAACAGGGCATCACCACCCGCAGATACAAGGTACCGTTGCTTAGGACCAGCTCTTCGTTAGAGCCTGAGATCCACCGGATCAGCGCCGGTGCAAATTGCCAGACCAGGACTGTGACCAGGACAGCCATTGCCGCCGCATACAGATAGGAATACTTCACCGCCTTGCGGATCCTTTCGGGCTTTCGCGCCCCGTAATTCTGGGAGACGAATGTATTGATCGTCTGGGTCATAGCGATAAACGGGATCATGCAGAACTGATAGAGCCTCCTTGCAGCCGTATGCGCCGCAATATACAGATACCCCAGGCCGTTGATCCCAGACTGGAGGATCACGCTTCCCGCCGAGACGAAGCAGCTCATAAAGCCCATGGACAATCCCTGCGCCGTCATCTCCTTATACAGCGCCCCGTCCGCCTTGAAGTTCTCCCTGCAAGGAATCAGCATGGGAACTCTTTTCTTAATATATACCAGGCACAGCAAAACAGAGATCCCCTGGGCGATCACCGTCGCCTCCGCAGCGCCTCCAAGACCTCTTCCAAGCACGGCAATAAACACATAATCCAGCAGGATATTAGCCAGAGAGGAAATGATCAGAAATGCCAGAGGCATGATGCTGTTCCCTATTGCCCGGAGAATTCCGGCGCACAGGTTATATGCGAACATCACCAGGGTAAATAATGTGATGATCGAGATATAACGGTATGCTTCCCCCAGAATCTCAGGGGGTGTATGTAACAGACGAAGCAGCGGAATCATAATGACCTGTGACAGAATGGTAAGCACTGCCACGACCGCCATGCCGATCACTATGGATGCCGCAACCGAATTCTTCAGCATCCGTCTGTTATCGGCGCCGTAGCACCTGGCTGTCACGATAGACAAACCATTGCCGAATCCCAGGGCAAATCCGATCAGCAGATCATAAATCGGTACGGCGGCGCCGATCGCCGCCAATGCCGTCTCTCCCAACGTGTGTCCGACAATCAAAGTATCGACGGTATTATATAGCTGCTGAAACAGCACGGAAAATAAGATCGGAGCCGTAAAACGCAGCATCGGCAGGAAGATCCCGTTATTCAGGAAATCAATCCCCGCCGCTTTATTCTCTGTTTTTGATTCTGAAGTTTCCAAGTAAACTGTCCTCCCTTTTGTATCCTTCTGTAAAAATTATATATTATACTTGGTCTTGATATTGATATCTGTATACTGGAATTCTTCTGCTACCTTCTTGTCCTTCAGCAGGATATCTGCCAATACAAGCGGCGGCTGATAGCCTTGTACATACGCCTCCTGATCGATCAGGAAATCTGCCACATCATCCGCAAGCGCTTTCCGGTTATTGGGCGTAAGGTCATAGATGACTGTAAACGGACGTCTCTCAAGCTTCAGCTCCTCGTAAGCCCTCGCGATTCCTTCCTGCCCGCCGGAAGCGACAAAGATCCCGTTGATCCCCGGCATGTTCAGTAACGTATTCCTGATGATCTTATCTACCTCTTCCGAGTCGTCAAAGCTTCCCTGCACTCCCGCCAATTCAAGATCAGGATAGGCGTTCTTCAATTCCTCCACGAAACCGTCCACACGCTCATTATTCACATGATTGCTGAAGAATCCCGTGATCACCAGAACTTTGCCGACTCCTCCGGTCAGCATTCCCAGAAGTCCCGCCGCGGTGCGTCCGCTCTTGCGGTTATCCATTCCTACATAGCAGCTCCTTTTGGTTCCGACAATGTCTGAATTAAAGGTCACGACAGGGATTCTCTTCTCTTCGATCAGCCAGTTCAGCTTCATGCGGATGCTCTCACAATCCACCGGCATCACCGCCAAGCCTTGGATTCCCGTTTTGACCAACGCATCTATGGCGCTTAACTGCTCCTCCTCATCTACGGATAAGCCCTCTCTTACAAGAAGCTCGATCCCTTTCTCCTTAAGCTCTTCTGCTGCTTGCCGGATCCCACGGTTCACCTCCAGCATGAAGGAAGATCTGGCAAGCTGTGTGACAACGCCGATCCGGATCTTCCCTTTCGAGGCCGCAGAGCGCTTCCTGTTCTTAGGGACATACCCCATCTCCTCTGCGATCTTTCTAATCTGCTCCGCCACCTCAGGATTGATCCGCCCCCGGTTATTCAGCGCCCTGTCTACGGTTCCTCTTGATACGCCGGCCGCTTCCGCTATCTGCTGTATTGTTACTGCCATAATCATTCTCCTTGCTTTTTAGTACATTTACTACTGGTATATCGTACCACAAAACAGAAAAGCACGCAATATTTTGCGTGCTTTTAATAAATGTTTCCGGCCCTATCTCTTCTCTCCCACGTACCGCATTGCAATCTCCACGATCAAGAATCCAAATGCAACCGCCAGGCAGGTCTGCGCCAGCAGAATCGTCTGCCCGGACGCCAGCGCATAATCAGACTGGACCAATCCATGCATCAGATAGAACAGCGTTGCCCCGGGAATCACCGGCATAATGGATGTTGTCAAGAATATGGTTGCCGGAGCACGGTGGATTCTGGACATCCGATACGCGTAAGCCGCCACGAAAGCCGCTCCCGCCATCACCGCCATAAAATCATTCCCGTGAAGGTTCAACACCAGTACGTAGCAGGCACAGTTGACCGCTCCTCCAATCCCGGCGTAGAAAGACTGCAGAACCGCAGCCTTGAATACCAGGGCGAAGCCCATACTCGCCACCCCGCAGGAGATCAGCTGCACCGCAATATTCGGAGCGATATACATCTCATACATGTCCCCCTTGAAAAGCAGCATGGCAAGTCCTGTCCCGCAGGCGATCGCAATTGCGCCCAGGCAGGCGTTCATGATATTGATGATTCCGGACAAATATGCACGGTTCAGTACATCCCGAATCCCATTGGCAACCCCAAGCCCGCTGATCAGAACCATATTAAGCCCAAGCACGATCCGGTCCGGATGATGCCCAAGCCCGGCTTTCCCAACCAGAAATACTGCTGCGGAAGACAGGAACGCGATCACAAGATTATACACTACAAGGCTGTGTTCCTTCTTATCCAGGATATTGCCCAGATACACCTCCACAACCGCACAGACCACGACCGCCACAACAGCATCCAACCAGTCGCACCCAAAATACACGCCGAAGCCCACGCCGCCTAAAACAGCCGCCACATACTGCAGATACCGGGGCTGGGGCTTACGGTTTAACACTTCCAGATATTTCTCATGGATCTCTTCTACGGATGGTTTTTCCTTGCAGATATATCTGGACAGATTGTTGAGATAATCCAGCCGGTCATAGTTGAAGCCCGTACTATGGACCCGCCTGATCTGCGTAATAAAATGTCCGCCCTTAGGCCGTATCGTCGCCTGGATGTCGCTCTGGATCGCAAAGACGCTGCACTGTTCCAGCTCATAACTCTCAAGCATCCGGTACATGCTGTCCTCCGCCCGGTCGGTCTCTGCTCCGCTTTTTATCATCTCCTTGCCGATATTGATGATCTCATTTAACAATAATTCATAGTCCATACCATACCCCTTCTCCTGTCCAAACTGTTACTATTATATCAACTAAACAGCCGCATTTCCAGCAAAAAAACAGAGAAGCCAGCATATCTTCTGACTTCCCTGCCACATCCGCAGCCTCTATCTCTCCTTCCGAAGATTACGATGATTTCCTCCCATCTGCTTTCTCTCCACCGCAAGGAAATAGATCAGCCTGCATATCCCTATAATTTCACCTACCCTGAAAAGAATATACCATCCTATCCGCATATACCATCCCTCCTCTCAGAACTCCCTCGCCTCAATAAAGCCGCGGGAAAACAGATAAGAAATACCCATCAAAACCGTACAGATCAAAGCAACACCCGCCAGGGTCGCCGCCGGGCTGATCTTTGCAACCCGGTCAAGCATCGACATATAGTCGATCCCAAAGGTATCACAGACCTTAGTCCCCGCATATAGCGTCAGGGAGCCGCCGCCGAATAAGATCAGTATTACAACCCGGCTCTTATCTGCCCCGAATTTCAACTGCACAGGTATCATCACACTCAGCATCACCCCAACGATCAGAAGACTTACCGCTGTCGTCATCACCCATTCTTCCACAACGAAATCTATTCCCCGGATTCTGGATACCGCAAACGCAAGAACGGATATGATCATAAGACCCGGAATCGCCGTTGCAATGCTGAACAGATACTTCTCTTTCACATAGTCTCTACGGCTGACCGGCAGGGCGAGAAGATATCCCAGACCGTTATCCTGTTCGTCAAAGCTTATCGTCGACACTGTCAGAAAGCCAAACATCACCGTGATATATGCGATCACAAATGAAAAATCCGTATAAACAGTCAGGAATATCACCATCATCATCAGAACAACCCCAAAGAAATACTTCTGTGACTTCATCAATCTTAAATCCTTAATAAATAATCCCTTCATCATCTCTCACCTCGTATCATGATCATAATCAATTCGTCAATGGTTCCCTTCTCAATGGCAATCTCCGGGTAATTCTCCTGATAGAACTGCCGCTGGTCTGTCAGACAGCTATACCCGAATTCTTCTTTCTTATGGCGCAGGATATGCGCATGATCCAGCTTCTCATACTGCTCTTTAGTCACCTTCAGAACACCGTAGGTATCAAGCAGCACATCCGTCTCCTCGTAGAGCACGATCTTCCCGTTATCGATCATGTAGATATCGTCGCACAGCCCTTCCAGGTCGCTGGAAATGTGGGAGCTTACCAGAATCGCCCGTCCGTCCTGCTCCATGTATGTCCGCAGCATATCCAGAAGCTCGTCTCTTGCGATCACATCAAGCCCCGCCGTTGGCTCATCCAGGAGCAGAAGCTTCGCTCCATGGGTGAGCGCCGCCAATACCTGTAATCTGCGCTTCATTCCGGTGGAAAATTCCTTGATCTTCTTATTCAGGGGAAGCTTCTGCTCATTACATTCCCTTAAGAATTCCGCTTCCTGAAAACGCGGGTACATGTTCCTTAACATCGGAATCAGGTCTTGAACAGTCAGATACCCGCTGAACCCGGAATCTGACATCACAACTCCGATATCCTCCTTCTCCCGGACTCCAATCTTGGTAATTGGTTTCCCAAAGATCTCGATACTGCCGCCGTCTGTATGGAGCAGCCCCAGGATCGCCTTGAACGTGGTACTCTTCCCGGCCCCGTTCTTGCCGATCAACCCTGTCACGCATCCTTCCTGTACCTCCAGGGTACAATCTAATTGAAATCCCTTATAGTTCTTCTTCACTTTATTCAGTCTCAGCATCTCATTCATCCTCCAATATCACCCGTCTTCCATTCTGCCGGAACATCAATCCTCCAGAATGATCTCGAACAATGTCCGGATCTCCGGATCCGTCAATCCGCAGCTTCTGCCCTTCCGGATGGCCTTCTCCAGATCGGCTTCCACTTCCTTCTTCTTCTCCTCAAGCAGGAGTCCCTGATTGGCAAAGGCTACGAAACTTCCCTTCCCATGAACCGTGTTCACGAAACCCTCTTCCTCCAGCACATCATAAGACTTCTTCACGGTCAGCGCACTGACCTTCAGCTCCTTTGCCAGAGTCCGTACCGACGGGAGCATCGTATCCTCCTTAAGTTCTCCATGCATCACCTTGTTCTTAATCTGCTCCACAATCTGTTCGTAGATTGGCTGCATGGAAGAATGATTAATGATTAATTTCATTTCATCCCTCCTTCGTTACAAACAGTATATAACAGTTTATATCTGTTGTCAACTGTTATATACTGTTTGTTTCGATTTTTTTAAATGTAAAAAAATGCCACAGTCCACAATAATTTGTGAACTATGGCATAGAATTCAAAGCTCTTTCCAAACCTCCGCGATATCCACATCCGACGTAATCTCATTCATAATGCGGCTGCTGTCCACCTGCCACACCTCGCGCCCGTTCTTATCCATCGAGACAAACGCCGCAAACAGCACCAGACACAAAAACAGACGAATCCCAAACGTCCCGGTAGGAATACTCCGCTCATCCTCATAGATCTGCTGGTAAGCCGCTTTATACCTTGGATGCACCGCCGGCGCCGTTCTCCTCTCACTATACAGATCCCTGGTCTGCTCCAATAGCTGCCGTCTTCTCTTCTCAGAATCATTCATCACACATCACCTCACAACAGCATATGCGCCTTCTGCCCGATGTATGAATCTATTTACGCAACAGTATAGATTTACCGGTCTGCCAGCTCCTTTATGATATCATCCCACGTAATCCCTTTGAGCGCCATCAAGACCATGGCATGATACAGGAAATCCGACAGCTCATACTTCACTTCCTCCGGATTGGGATTCTTCGCAGCAATCACGACTTCCGTCGCCTCTTCCCCTACTTTCTTTAAGATCTTATCGATTCCCTTCTCAAACAGATAATTCGTATAGGACCCTTCCTTTGGATGCTCCATACGGTCAAGGATCGTCTCATATACCGATTCAAATACCCGCAGCGGATTCGTCTCGTCATAGTCGTTCCCCGCAATATGCTGGAAAAAACAGGTCGGATTCCCCGTATGGCACGCCGCACCCACCTGATCCACCTTGGCAAGCAGTGTATCGTTGTCACAATCTATGGTCAGGGATTTGACATACTGGTAATGACCGCTGGTCTCTCCCTTGACCCACAATTGCTGTCTGCTTCTGCTGTAATACGTCATCCGGCCGGTCTTGATGGTATGATAGAACGCCTCTTCATTCATGTATGCCAGCATCAATACCTCCTGGGTCTTGTAATGCTGTACAATAACCGGAAGCAATCCCTGTTCATTGGTCTGAAACTGCGAGAATTCCATCATACTTTCATAGGAGGTCATTCGTATATGCCTCTGCTCGCATTGATCCTTGAACGCGGCAAAGTCCATATCCGGCTGGCTGACAAACCGTCCTGAGAGTCCCTTGACGCCCGGCGATTCAAGAATCTTGAAGAGCTCCGGGCTCTCCATGGTATCCGTCACGATCACGCAGGGAATATCCGTAATATTTGCCACAGAATTCAGATCCAGCCTGTGCATAAAGATAATCTCACTGCAGCATTCTCTGATTACATGCTGATGCTTGAACAGTGCGTCAAAATCATTCAGAGATACTGCAAGCTTCTCTTTCCCAAAGCGCCTGGCAGCATCTTCAATCAGCTTCACACTGTCCTGTTTTGAAAAATTCAGGATCGCCCGCTTAGAGCCTGCATAGAGGATCTTCTTAATATCCTCCTGGCGCTTTACATTCCCGCCGGCAACCATCGGAATCCGGATGATGCGGTTCATTCGTTTCATCAGATCGATCGCCTCGTCATGCTCATTTGCATAATCCGACAAATCGAACACGATCAGTTCATCCGCCCCGTTATCACTATAGCGCTTCGCCAGCTCAATTGCATCCTCTGCAATGACGGTACGGTCGTCAAACCAGCTTACCGCCTTTCCCTCTGCGATGAAAATACAGGGGATCAATCTCTTATAACTCATTGCCTCATCTCCTTTATAAACTTCCCTTCGTAGTCCAGGCTTCTTCGATCCGCGGCTCTTTTTGCACCGCCATATCCAGTGCCTTTCCAAAGCTCTTGAACAATGCCTCCGCCATATGATGATTATTATCTCCGTCAAGAACCCGAAGATGGATATTCATCATCGCACTGTAGGACACGGCATAGAAGAAATCCCTTATCATCTCCGTATCCAGCCCTCCAAGGCGGTCCGCGGTAAATGCAGAGTCAAACTTAAGATATGGTCTTCCCGAGAGATCCACCGCACATAAGACGAGTGTTTCGTCCATCGGAAGGATAAAATGCCCGTATCTCTTGATCCCGGCTTTGTCTCCCACTGCCTCAAGGATCGCCTGCCCAAGAACGATCCCTGTATCTTCAACCGTATGGTGGCAGTCCACCTCAAGGTCGCCGTTCACCTCTGCCTCAAGATCAAACAGCCCGTGCCTTGCAAACCCGTTAAGCATATGGTCAAAGAAGCCGATCCCTGTATGGATCACATTCTTCCCGGTCCCGTCCAGGTTCAGCGTAAGCCTGACGTCGGTTTCCTTCGTTGTTCTTCTAATACTTGCCGTTCTCTCCATAATTAACCTTCCTTCTCGAATCTCACATGGACGGAATTGGCATGGGCCGTCAACTGCTCTGCCTTCGCGAACCGTTCGATGTCTTCGTGCACTGCCTCCAATGCCTCGCGGGAATATGCGATGATACTGGATTTCTTGATGAAATCATCCACCGACAGCGGGGAAAAGAACCTGGCCGTTCCGTTGGTAGGAAGTACATGGTTCGGACCTGCAAAATAATCTCCCAAAGGTTCGCTCGAATACTCTCCGATGAAGATCGCGCCCGCATTGCGAAGCTTCGTCATCACGTCATAGGGATTTCTTGTCTGGATTTCCACATGCTCCGAAGCGATATCATTCGCGATTGCTATGGCATCCTCCATGGTATCCGCTGTCAGGATATATCCATAATTATCCAAGGATTTTCGGATGATCTCGCTTCTCGATAACTCCTCTACAAAAGCATCTGCCTGCTCAGACACCTGCCGGGCAAGCGTCTCGCTGGTCGTGACAAGGATTGCGGACGCCAGTTCGTCATGCTCCGCCTGGGATAACAAGTCGGCCGCAACATATCTTGGATTGGCCGTCTCATCCGCGATCACCAGGATCTCACTGGGCCCGGCGACGGCGTCAATGCTGACATGCCCATATACTGCTCTCTTCGCCAATGCCACATAGATATTCCCCGGCCCTACGATCTTATCCACCTTGGGAATGCTCTTCGTACCGTAAGCCAGCGCCGCGACTGCCTGCGCGCCGCCGACCTTGTAGATCACATCCGCGCCCGCCTCATTGGCGGCAACCAGCGTATGACTTGCCACTTTCCCGTCTCTTCCGGGCGGAGTCACCATCACAATTTCTTCCACCCCTGCTACCTTCGCAGGTATGATATTCATCAATACGGAGGAAGGGTAGGCCGCCTTCCCTCCCGGCACATAGACGCCGACTCTCTGAAGGGGCGTTACCTTCTGCCCCAGCATCGTCCCGTCCGGCTTACTGTCAAACCAACTGTATTGCTTCTGCTTGGCATGGTAATCTTCAATATTATGAAGCGCCTTACGGATGACTTCCACAAGCCCCGGCTCTACAAGCTCATAAGCTTCCTCGATCTCTTCCTTCGTCACTCTGACCGTATCCGCGCATATCTTCGCTTTGTCAAACTTCTCTGTATATTCGAAAAGCGCCTGGTCTCCTTTTGACTTCACACGTTCCAATATCTCGGAAACCGCACTCTCATATTCACCATACTGATTCGGGCTGCGCTTCAGAAGCTTCTCCAGAATATTCTGTCTCGTATCCCTGTCCAAATGCATGATCTTCATACTACATCCTTCTTTCTCTATTGTCGCTCAAAGAACTCCCTATATCTGCGTCCGAAGCTGTGTCAGCAGATTCTTGATCTGCGTACTTTCCATCCGCATACTCACCGGATTCACGATCATCCGCGCAGATAATGGACAGACCTCCTCGAGCACCTCAAGTCCATTCTCCTTAAGCGTTGTCCCGGTCTCCACGATATCCACGATCACCTCGGCAAGCCCAACGATCGGCGCCAGTTCTATAGAACCGTTAAGCTTGATGATCTCCACGGTCTGATGCTTCGTATTATAGAAATAATCCTTGGTGATATTCGGATACTTGGTGGCAACCCGGATCAGCTCGTGGTGCCTTAACAGGGGCCGGGATTCTTCCTTCCCGCACACGCACATCTTACAACTGCCATATCCAAGGTCCAGCACCTCGTGGACCTTGCGCCCTTCTTCCAGGATCGTATCCTTTCCGGCCACACCGATATCCGCGGCGCCGTATTCTACATAAGTCGGTATATCCGGTCCTTTTGCCAGGAAGAACTTAAGCTTCAACGGCTCATTCACAAAGATCAGCTTACGTGACCCCTTATCCTTCATTTCTTCACATGTAATCCCTATCTTCTCGAATAATTTCAGCGTCTGCTCTGCCAGACGCCCCTTCCCCAACGCAAATGTAAGATATCTCATCTTATGAACTCCTATCTGAACTGCTGTTTAATGTCTTCTGTTCTCCGGTGATCAGATTGATCATGGTGATCTCCCCTGTCTGCTGAAGATAGATCATATTACCGGCGTAATATTCATTGCCGTATTCTATGTAGTCCTTCAGCGTTTTATCCCCGCGCCTGCCAAGAAGCTCCGTATCCTTGCCCTTCCTCCGGAAATCCCGTGCAAGAGACAGCGCTTCCCGTCTGCGGTCTTCATCATATAGCACAATGGTATTCTTCCTGGTATAGTTGATCCGGACCTTCTGACGAACCAGCGCGTTCATCAGCTCATCCACCACGATGGCAAACCCAATGGCCGGAGACTGCTTTCCAAACTTCTCGGTCAGATGGTCGTATCTGCCTCCCTTCACGATGGCGTCACCGGTACCAAAGGTATAGACCCGGAAGATGATCCCGGAGTAGTATCCATAAGTACCACTCATACTGAAATCAAAAGTAACAAACTTCTCTGCCCCGTAGAGCTTCAGAGTATCATAGATCTTCTCCAGACGCCGAATCGCCTTGACCCCTTTGGAATTAGGCGCGATATTCTTCGCCTGGGCCAGAGTCGCGATCCCGCCTACCAGATCGTTAAGCGCCGCGAATGCTTCCTTGGAGCTTCTCTTCACCTGGATGCTCTCGAGAAATTCCTCCACACCGAAGAAATTCCGGTTGTTGATAAGCTCCCGCACACGCTCCTGGGCTTCCTCATTAAGGCTTGCATCCTCGATCAAGCTCTGTATAAAATCAACATTTCCCAGACTTAACTGGAATTCCTTAAGCCCAATGGTCGACAGACACTCGACCACCAGCGCGATCATCTCCGCATCCGCCTCCACAGAATCATCGCCCATCAGCTCGGCTCCCATCTGTGTCGTCTCGCGAAGCCGTCCCTGATAATTCGAATGATTGATAAACGTGCTGCCCGTGTAGCACAGCCTGACAGGCAGCGTCTCGTCTTTAAATAAAGTCGCGGAAACCCTTGCTATGGACGGCGTGATATCCGGGCGAAGCGCCAGGGTATTCCCGTCCTTGTCAAAAAATTTGTACAGATCTTTTGAAGGAATCGTACCGATCTCTTTCCTGAACACATCGAAATACTCAAATGTAGGCGGTTCAATATCATGATAACCATACAGATGAAAGATCTTCTTTAAGCGTCCTTCAAGCGCAAGCTTTTTTCCACATTCTACATTATATATGTCCCTGACTCCTTCCGGAGTATGTAAAACTCTCTTCATAGTACCTCCATTCATTATCTCTGCTTTAGTCTACTACCATATTGAATTGAATGAAATCGTATAGAATTATAAGCATTTTCTCACTCTTTGTCAAGTTCATCCCTGATTTCCAGATCCAGATTCATGGCATCCAGGTAGGGAACATAACATCCCCGCATAAACTCCATGAAAAACCGCTCATCCAATTCCTCGAACCGGAAGCTTTTGCGTCCGCCCTCCTTTGCCCGGTTCCAGAAACCGCACAATTCTTCGAATCTCATATAATAAAGTATATTCTTCGAAGAATAATAGATGAGAATAAATGCAACGCCGCCCTGGCGTTCGAACGCTTCCATGAAGCTGACCTGATGCTCGTGGATATTCTGCAGCGGAAATGTCTCGGCGACACATTCCTTGGCGTCAAAGCAAATGGGAATCCCCTGGACCGCGCCGATATAATCGATGGTACTCCTCTGGTCGAAATACGCCAGGGTGATATGCCTGTGCTCCTTATCCATCTTCACCGGAGTGATCGGCGTAGGTATCTTCTGGATCAGGGCAAGCCCCTTCTCCAGATACCACTCGTTGGTCCGGTTGACCATATCCTCTAATGTTGAACCTCTAAGGCCTCTTGAGTTCCATGTTCCCATGCTGTCTCCTTTATCAAATGCCAGAACACGGCCGGCACCTTCGCTGTAAATGTCTTCCCGGAAACTTCCCGACAATTCCCTTCCATAACAGGAAATACGACCTGATAAGCGTGAAGGAGCTGATGGCAGATCTGATATCGTTTCCTGTAAGCCTCGTTAAAGACCGGATCTCCGTATTTGCCGTCCCCCAGAAGCGGATGGCCCACCGACGCCAGATGCGCTCGGATCTGATGGGTTTTCCCGGTGATCAGATGAACCTTAAGAAGCGTAAGCTCCTTAGTCCATGCCAGCGGGAAATACTCGGTCTCGATCCGGACCCCGCCGCTGCCGCCGATGGTTACCGTGTTATTCGCCTCATCCTTCTGAAGGAATCCATGAAGACGCTTCGATTCGGTGATCCTTCCCTTCACCGCGCACAGATAATACTTCTGAAGCGTCCGATTCTTAAGAAGCTCCCCCATAGTCTGTGAACCGGGGAGGCTCTTTCCCGCAATAATCAGACCGCTGGTATTGCGGTCTAAGCGGTTGCACACCGAGGGCCTGAAAAGCCGAAGTTCTTCTTCTGTTACCGCTCCCGTCCGAAGCAGATAAGAAATCACATGCTCCACCGCCGACACATCGTCCTTACCGGCTTTCTGCGACAGCATCCCGGCCGGCTTATTAATAAGAAGAATATCCGGATCCTCATAGATCACGTCAAGAGCCGTTCTCCCGGACGGCGGACTCCCTGGTCCCCCCCTGCTCTTCTCTGCAGTAAATTTCCCAATAGTCTCGTCCGACAAGAACAGCTTGATACAATCTCCCTCTGTAAGCTTTTCCCGTCCGGCCGCCTTCTTTCCGTTCAGGACGATATTCTTCTTGCGGAGCATCTTGTAGAAGAAGCTGTCCGGTGCATTATTCATATATTTTTTCAATAATTTGTCAAGCCTCTGTCCGGCTTCGTTCTTCGTAACGATAATCTCTTTCATAAATGCTGCACTTGGTAGTTCCTTTAAGAAACACTCTCCTTTTTACATAGAAATACCTGTCAGAATCCTCTTGATATTCTGTTCGTTCCGGTCACTCTCCTGCCGTTCCACCGCGGCAATGTTATTCAACCCCTCGGCTCTGGCAAGAAACATGGAATAATCATGGAAGATCTTAACCGTCATCTTATCATACCGCTGGTCTAAGAGCGTCTTCTTGATTGCTCCGGCAAGAACCGCGTCATCCGTCTTAGGGCTCCTGGTATAGCCGCACAGCACATGCCCGTATATGACGAATGCCTCTACCGGCATCCCTTTTCCCGTGCTTGTAATGAGCAGGTCATACACCCGCGTGACAAGCGGCGCCTTCTCTTCGATCTCACGGTATTTCGAAGGCTCTATCCCCTGATGGGGATACATGGTGATAAATTCCACCAGCATCTTTGCTGCCGGAAGACAGCCCACAATTGCAACGACCGTGAATAGATTCTCCTTCTTCCCTGTCTGGACATATCCAAGGATGAAAACCGCCGCCACGACCGCAAATTCCACCACAGCCCACAGCAGATACCTGGTCTTCTGTACTCTCAGATATCCGAGCTGTCCTTTCTCAATCTTCATCTGCCTGCTCTCCTCCTAAACCTATTCCATCTTATTGGCCCATCTCAATATATTGGCGATCAGGGTGTAGGGAAGAAACTTTGCCGCGATCCTTGCTCCTTTCATCGGCATCCCGTATACGGACACGCGTTTCCTGTCCACAGAATCCTTAAGCGCCTGCCGTACCACGAGCCTTGGATCTGCCATCGCCGATTCCTTGAATGCATTGGGAAGCACACCGGAATGCCGGAAGAACTCTGTATCAACCGGTCCGGGACATACAGCCGTCACAGAGATCCCCTTTGGTTCAAGCTCAGCCGCAAGCGCCTGCGCAAGACTGTAGACGTAGGATTTGGAAGCTGCGTAGACCGCGAACCCCGGCTGCGGGGCAAATGCCGCTGATGATGCAATATTAACGATTCTGCTTCCTTTCGTAAGATAAGGCATGCATGTCCAGATCATCTTGGTCAGCGCCCGGCAATTCAGGTCGATCATCCCAAGCTGTTCCCTGGAATCAATCTCATCAAAAGCCCCCGCCTTCCCATATCCTGCCGCGTTAACAAGCATACGGATCTCGGCACCCTGTCTGGACAGCTCCCTCTCGATCCGCTCGAAAATGTAATCCCTCATCAGATCTCCGTCAAAGACCCTGATCGGAATATTGATCTGCTCCTGCAATTCGGTCAGCCGGTCTGTTCTTCTTGCAACTACCCACAACTCGTCGAGATTCTTATAGAGCCTTGGAATCTGGACGGCGAATTCTCTTCCGATACCGGAAGACGCCCCTGTTACCAATGCGATTTTCATAGTATTATCCCCCTTATTTGACTGATTTATTTCGTGATCCCGGCCTGCGCGGACGGATCAGGCAGCGGCTTCCATATCCCACCAGGTCCGTCCTGCCGCCCTTCCTTAACGCCTCAAGGACCAGATCATAGTTCTTCGGATCCCGATACTGGATCAGCGCCCTCTGCAGCGCCTTCTCATGGGGATTCCTTGGTACATACACTGGTTTCATATCCCTTGGGTCCACACCGGTATAGTACATACAGGTAGAGATGGTCGAAGGCGTCGGGTAGAAGTCCTGTACCTGCTCCGGCATATGCCCCAGATCCCGCAGATATTCTGCCAGCTCAATAGCTTCCTTAAGCGACGAACCCGGATGGGAGGACATCAGGTAGGGCACAAGATACTGCTTCCTGCCGATCTGCCGGTTGATGGCTTCGTATTTCTTCACAAAAGCCTGATAGACATGATTCCCGGGCTTTCCCATCTTCTCAAGCACGGTGTCCGACACATGCTCCGGCGCGACTTTCAACTGCCCGCTCACATGATACCGGCACAGTTCCCGGAAAAAGGTATCATCCTTGTCTGCCATACAATAATCGAACCGGATACCGGAACGGATGAACACCTTCTTCACTCCCGGAAGACTCCGCAGACGGCGAAGCAGCGAGACGTAATCCCTGTGGTCCGCAGTCAGGTTCCTACAGGGCTTGGGAAACAAGCACTGCTTCTCCTTACACACACCCTTAGATAACTGCTTCTTACAGGAAGGCTGTCTGAAATTCGCCGTAGGTCCGCCCACATCATGGATATATCCCTTGAACTCCTTATCCTCCAAGAAACCTCTGGCTTCTTCGATCAGGGATTCGTGGCTTCTGGCCTGCAGGATCCTCCCCTGATGAAAGGTAAGAGCACAGAAATTACATCCCCCAAAGCATCCTCGGCTGCTGATAAGACTGAACTTCACTTCCGCTATGGCAGGGACGCCGCCTGCCTTCTCATAGGACGGATGGTACGTCCGCATATAAGGATAACGGTAGATATCATCCATCTCCATCTGACTGAGAGGCCGCGACGGCGGATTCTGCACCACATACAGATGCTCTCCGTAAGGCTCGATAAGCCTCTTCCCCGCAAATGGATCCGTATTGCAATACTGCGTATAGAAGCTCCTGGCATACAGAAGTTTATCGCTTCTCATATCCTCGTACCCGGGCAGCATGATCCCGTCATAGACACTGGCCGGATCTTTTGTCTTATAGACCGTTCCCTGGATAAATGTCAGATCACAGACAGCGATCCCGCTCTCCAGCGCTTCTGCGATCTCCACGATTGAACGCTCTCCCATCCCGTAAGAGATCAGATCCGCCCCCGAATCCAAGAGTACGGATCGTTTCAGGCTGTCCGACCAGTAATCATAGTGCGCAAGCCTCCGAAGGCTTGCCTCGATTCCGCCAAGGATCACCGGCGTCCGTTTATAAGTCTGCCGAATCAGGTTGCCGTAGACGACGGCCGCATGATCCGGCCTCCTGCCCATCACACCTCCCGGGGTATATGCATCTGTCTTCCTGCGCTTCTTCGACACGGAATAATGGTTCACCATGGAATCCATATTCCCCGCCGACACCAAGAACCCAAGCCTTGGTTCGCCGAATTCCGCGATGCTTGCCGGATCCTTCCAGTCCGGCTGGGCTATGATCCCCACACGGTATCCATGAGCCTCCAGGACTCTGGTGATAATGGCATGACCAAAGGAAGGATGGTCAACATAGGCATCGCCCGACACATAGACAAAATCCACAGCATCCCATCCCCTCTCTTCCATATCCTTCCTACAGACAGGCAAAAATCCTGTGCTCATCTACAACACCTCATAAGTCTCATTTCTGATATCATCATACTGGTAAATATAATAATCTGCAAGCTCCCTTTTTCTGGCTTCCTGCGGCCTGGAGCACTCATCATCCACTGCACAGACCTTCATCCCGGCGTTCTTCCCGGCAAGAATCCCCATGGGTACGTCTTCGAATACAAGACAGCGCGCCGGCTTAACGCCCAACTCCTTTGCTACCAGAAGGTACACATCCGGGGCGGGCTTGCCCCTGGCAACTTCACAGGCCGTCCTTACCACATCAAAATACGCCTCCACCTTAAGCGCCGCCAGAGTATCGTCGACTAATTTCCTGCCGTTGCTGGTGGCAATGCCGATCTTCTTGCCCTGCCGCTTCATCTCCACGATAAAATCATAAACACCCTCTTTGAGCGGAGCCTGGCTTATGTACCTCTCATGCGCCATCTCTGTCCACTCCTCCATGATCTCTTCCCGTGTATGTGAAAGCGTTGGGAACGAATCCAGGAAGAATTGCGCAACCTCCGTAAAACTCATCCCTTCCATATCATCCGGAAAGCTCTCAGGCGCAGTCAGACCATATTTGGCATAGAAATCCCTGTCGATAGACGGCCAGATCCACATGGAATCTACCAGTGTCCCGTCCATATCAAATATAACCGCATCTATATCCTTAAGCATCTTCGTCTCTAACATCCTTAAACTCCTTCTCCTACATTGCCTTAAGCAGCGCTAATTCTTCCGCCGTAAGCGACCGGTATTCTCCCGGCATCAAGTCTCTGTCAAGCGTCAATGTCCCCATCCGCTCCCGCCGAAGATAGACCACTTCCTTGCCCACGGCTTCAAACATCCGCTTTACCTGATGATATTTCCCTTCCTGTATCGTAAGCAGGATCTCGGACTCCTCCCCGCCCGCTATAATCTCAAGAACTCCGGGAGCCGTCCATTCTTGCGCTTCCCCGGAACCGATGTTCACGCCATGCGCAAAGCTTCCGACGTCTTCTTCCGTCACACGCCCTCTGATTCTGGCGTAATAGGTCTTGTCCACATGACGGCGCGGAGACAGCAGACGGTGCGCCAATTGGCCGTCGTTGGTGATCAGCAGAAGGCCTTCCGTATCCTTATCGAGCCTTCCTGCGGGAAACAGGTCCTTACGCTTCCTATCCCCGATCAAGTCGATAACCGTCCTGTCTCTTAGATCCTCTGTGGCAGAAACAACACCTGCCGGCTTATTCAGCATGTAATACTCATAAGCGGCATACCCGATCTCCTGTCCGTCCACGGCAACCCGCTGCGTCTCCCCGTTAATCTTCTGCTCCGGGGACTTTACGGTCTTACCGTCCACCGAGACGGATCCCTTTCTAATATACCGCTTTACCTCCTGTCGGGTTCCAACTCCCATATCAGCCAGATATTTATCTAATCGAATCATCAGCACAGCCTCCAGCCCGGCAGGTATTTGTTCTTGAGGACTCCGCCTGAAAGCTTCCCGAATCCCAGGGGATAGCCGTCTACGCAGACAAGCCTCCAGCCCTTCTCCTTCGCCGAAGCCAGCTCTTCTACATCCAGAGTCTCACCCTTGAGATACTTAAGGATTCTCTCATCCTCTGCCGGAAAATCAATGCAATGCCTGTATTCTTCCTTCTTGAGATACATGGCAAGCGCCTGGCTTGGCTCGAACCGGTTCTTCTTAAGCTCGCCAAGCAGAAGCCCTGTCCGAAGGAACCTGACGCCCCGAAGGTCCGGCAGTCCCTTTGGCATATAATAGACGCGCTCCCCTCGGATATCAAGCCTCGCGGCGTCAAGCCCGAAGGTGATATCCCGGAAGAACTCGGCTAGCGACTCCGGGATCTTCCCGGCTTTTGCCGCGGTTCTCTCTCCGGCTGCCAAAGTACGGTCTGATGCAGCCTGTCCTCTGGCAGCACTCAGATCACCCTTTCTAAGAAGCGCAAGATAGTGTCCTTCCCCCCGCATCTTATGCGGAAATATGCGGACCGTTCTGCGAAGCTCCTCGTCCGGCTCCTCAAGCATCTCAGGGATCCCCTGGCAGAACCCCTCATAGAGTGCGATATCAAGAATCTGGAATTCCGGCTCATGTTCTCTTAAGTATCCGATCACCTGTTCATTCTCCCGGCCGTCGAAGGTACAGGTGGAATATAAGAGCATCCCTCCGGGTCTTAACATCTGCGCCGCCTGAAGGATTATGCTCTTCTGGATATTGCAGAAATACTCCGGCCCGTGCTCCTCCCACGCCTTCACCATCTTCTTATCCTTCCTGAACATCCCTTCTCCCGAACAGGGTGCGTCGATCAGGATCTTATCAAAATATTCCGGGAAATACTGCACAAGCTTCCCCGGCTCTTCGCTCAACACCAGCACATTGCCGATCCCGAATACTTCTATATTCTTAAGCAGTCCTTTGGCCCTTGAACTGCTGATATCATTCGCCGCGAGAAGCCCCGTATCAAGAAGCTTCGCCCCAAGCTCCGTCGCCTTGCCTCCGGGCGCGGCGCATAAGTCCAATACCCGGTCGCCGGGTTCGATGGGAAGCCGGCTTGCCGGAGTCATGGCGCTTGGTTCCTGAAGATAATAAAGCCCGGCAAAATAATAAGGATGCTTTGCCGGGGACAATCGTTCCCCGTCATAATAAAATCCATTCTCGATCCACGGGATCGGCGTGATCTCAAACGGACAGATCTTCCTGAATTCCTCCACGGAGATCTTAGCCGTATTCACACGCAGCCCGTAATATCTGGGTTCCTCATAACACGCCAGATATTCGTCCATCTCTTCCCCAAGAAGCCCTTGCATCTTCTCCTCAAATGCAGACGGCAGATTCATGGTTCCACCTCCTGATTCAAACATACTGAGAATAGTATAACACATCCTGGGGTATATCTCCAGAGTGGTTTTAAATTGTTTTAATCCTGTATCACTCCGAAAATTCATATTCCAGTCTGCTGTTTTCCAGTGAGAGAAGAACATAATAAGGGTTCACACTGATCTCCCTGCCTCCTTCGAAGGAATAGATCCCCACGTGGAGGTGGACGGCGAACTGACCCTTCGTTCCCTCCGGGCCGTAGCCGGAGTCCCCCATCATCCCCAACAGCTCTCCCGCCTTTACTTTTTGACCGTTCTTAAGGTTCGCATAGGAGTCCAGATGGGCGTAGTAATAATAGATACCACTATTTGAGGTGATTCCTACCCGGTATCCGCCCTTTTCCAACCATCCAAGGTTGGTAATAACCCCGTCTGTCATGCTTATGACCGGATAAACGCCCCGTTTATTCACGCTTGCCATGATATCCGTACCTTCATGGCCAGTGGTTCCCTTGTACTTCCGCTCCACCATCCACCCGTCTTCATAGGAAATTTTCAGCGACTTATCCACAATGGATTCTGGAATCGGGTGATAAATCACATCGTTTTCCACATTTGTGAGGAAAGTTTTACACTCTTCAGATAATCCCTCCCGATTCCCGCGCATAGAATCCGAGAAAAAATCCCTCCGAAATTCCGGATCCTCAATCGTCTTCCGGGATAACTCATACCCCCGCCCTACTCCCCGCATATAGTTGATTCCCAACACAATAAAAAAAGCGATTAAAAAAATAGATAAAACTAGATTTTTTATCTTCCACCGCTGCATAGAATATACCTTTCCCAAACTGCTCTTCTCTCCCACTATATGAAAAAGACCTGCTTCCTATTCCGGAAGCAGGTCTTTACCTGTAAATCCATTTATTCTATTTACAATTCTCAAGAACCGCCTTCAAATACTCCCAGGTCCTCTGCGTAGACGCGATCTCCAACTGTTCATTTACCGAATGTACATCCGTCACGTTCGGTCCGCAGGATACGCAGTCAAGATCCGAACGTTTGCCAAGGAACAGACCGCATTCCAGTCCCGCATGAATCACGGATACAACCGGCTCCCTGCCGTAGAGGTCCTTATATGTATCGACCATGATCCTGCGAAGCTCTGAATCCGGATCATACTGCCAGGCCGGGTATTCACCCACCAGACGTCCGGTTCCTCCCGCAGCCTTCGCGCACAGCTCCATCTGTTCCTTCAGCTGATGCTTTCTGCTCTCAACAGAGCTTCGGATCATACACACTGTCCTTACACATTCCTCCGTAGTCTCAACGACACCGGTGTTCAGCGAAGTCTCTGTAATGCCTTCCAGCTTACGGCTGTACTCCTGCAGACCGTTGGGGCAGAGCTCCAGGTAGGTGATCACATTCTTTGTGGACGCCGCATCGAAAACTTTATATCCGGATACTGTGGAGACCTCCGTATCCACCGTAAGCCCCGGCTCTTCTCCCATGAACTCGTCCTTCCAGGTTTCGGCCATCTCCCTTATCATAGCGAGAACGGCCTCTTCTTTATCGGCATCGATCAGGATCTTGGCCTTCGTATCCAGTGCGATCACGTTGTCCTTGGAACCGCCGCCCACACAGGCCAGACGGAACGGAATCTCACGTTCGATATGATACAGGAGACGTCCCATCATCTTGTGGGAATTGCCGCGCTGCTTGTGAATCTCCGCACCGGAATGTCCGCCAAGAAGCCCATGGATCCGAATCTTCACAAGCTGGCCGTCCCTCTCTTCTCTCTGAACAGGGATCTCGGTCACATACTGGATGCCGCCGGCACACCCGGTGGTCAGAATCCCTTCTTCTTCCGAGTCCAGATTGATCAGTTTCCGCCCCTTCAATAAGGTCAGGTCGATCGCGTGGGCGCCGCCCATACCGTCTTCCTCGTCAACGGTGAATAACGCCTCGATCGGAGGATGCGGGATATCATCGCTGTCGAGAAGCGCCATCGCCATCGCGACCGCGATCCCGTCGTCACCGCCAAGAGTTGTATCCTTTGCCTTGAGATAACCGTCCTCTACATATAATTCCAGCCCGTCCGTCTTGAAATCATGCGGGGAATCTGCCGTCTTCTCACACACCATGTCGAGATGTCCCTGGATGATCACCGGCTCGCTCTCCTCATAGCCGGCTGTCCCCGGTTTCCTGATAATTACGTTATTCGCCTCATCCTGGAGCACTTCCAGTCCGCGGTCTTTGGCAAATGCAACACAGTAATCACTGATACGCTTAGTGTCAAAAGTTCCGTGGGGAATCTGACACATTTCCTCAAAAAACTGAAACACCTTCTGAGGCTCCTGATTTTCTAATACTGCCATTGTTCTATACCTCTCTTTCTTATTCTATCTTCTATTATCTACTACCATTCATAAAAAATCAACCTGTTCCATAGAATAAAATTAAGAGAAATACGGTGAAAGGCTGCCGCAGAAATCCTACTATGAAACGAATCGTCTCAACCTTGTGTATCATCCTTTTATTTATTCTCATGCTGGTCTTCCCCCAGGCTGCTTTTCAGGGAGCAAGTGCCGGTCTGATTTTGTGGTTCCAAACAGTACTACCAACCTTGCTGCCCTTCTTTATCCTGTCCAACCTCCTGATCCAGAGCGGATCCATTGACTGGATCGCAATGGCAATCTCCCCCGTCCTGTGCCGTTTCTTCCGCGTATCCCCCTACGGGGCCTTCGCCGTACTCACCGGATTCCTATGCGGCTGTCCGATGGGAAGCAAGGTAACGGCGGATCTTCTCAAGAAGGGGTGCATTACCCGACAGGAGGGATGCTATCTATTGTCCTTCTGCAACAATACGAGTCCGATGTTCATAATCAGTTTTGTGATCTGGCAGAATCTGCAATGTAGTAAACTTACATATCCTCTGCTTGCAATCCTTCTGCTCTCCCCTGTCCTGTTAAGCTTTCTGTTCCGCAGATATTACCGGATTCCGAGAGAGATCATCTCCACAACGCAGCATTTACGAAAAACTGACGCCAAAGCTGCCCGGTCAGAAGGAATGCTGGACGGCTGCATGATGAACGGCTTTGAGACGGTTACCAGGATCGGCGGATATATGATGCTTTTTTCCATCATCCTGTCCCTTGCACAGACACTTCCGGTAAAATCTTTCCTCCTGTCCTCCGTACTGCTCCCCTCCCTGGAGATCACTACGGGAATCAATATGATATGCGGCTCCGATCTTGCCGCCAGTGCCAGAATCATCCGGTCGCTGGCGCTTACCTCCTTTGGAGGATGGTGCGCCGCCGCCCAGACCAGGGCCATGATAGCCGATGCCCCGCTCCCGTTTCTCCCCTACATAATAGAAAAACTGGCCGCCGCATTGGTAACCAGTCTCCTTGTCTCTATATTCCTGTTACTGTATTAATTCCTCTTCTTCCATACTATATTCCGGTTCCGGCTCAGGCGTGCCGTATTCTGCTTCCAGGCCGCTTGCGGACTGATCCGGAATCTCAAGCTCTGAACGGTTATTGCGGACCATATCAAAGCACTCCTGCAGAGAATTCACTAGCCCGTCGTATTTCGTCGTATAGCTGTCCAGAGTATGTCCGATGATACTTTCCGCATTCGCCAGCAGATCATCCGTATACTGCATCGCACCGATCCGGATATCATTGGCATCACGGGTCGCATTGTCAAGAATCTCCTGTGCCTGTTCGGTTGCCGCAGTCACAATCTCATTGGCCTGAGAATATGCCTGCTGCATGATCTCATGCTCGCTGACTAATTCGCTTGTGTGGATCTGGGCTTCCTCGATCATACTGTCCGCCTTCGACTGGGCGTCCGCTAAGATTGCATCCTTGTTAGCGATGATCTTCTGGTAACGCTTAATCTCATCCGGCGTCTTCATACGAAGCTCACGAAGGAGCTCATCCATCTGGTCTTTATTCACAATAATCTTAGAAGTAGACAACGGCTGAAATTTACAACTGTCGATATACTCTTCTATCTCTTCAATAATCTGTTCTATACGGCTGCTCATTAATCTACACTCTCCTTTTTCTTCATCTTCTCTGCAATTCGGTCCGCGACAATCTCCGGCACAAATCTGGAGATATCTCCGCCAAAGGCTGCCACTTCCTTCACCGTGCTGGAACTCAAGTAGGAATACTCAAGACTTGTCGTCAGGAATACCGTCTCTAACTCCGGCTCCAACTTATGATTCGTCTGAGCCATCTGTAACTCATATTCAAAATCTGTGATCGCACGCAGTCCGCGTATCACCAGATCCGCCTTCATCTTCCGGGCAAAATCTACCAACAGCCCTTCAAACGGAAAGATTCTGACATTCGGCATCTCTTTTGTTATTTCCTCTAACATTCTAACACGTTCTTCTGCGGAAAACAACGGACTTTTTGCTTTATTATTCAAGACTCCGACAATTAATTCGTCTACCTTTCCGGCCGACCGGGTGATCACATCCACATGGCCGAAGGTGACCGGGTCAAAACTTCCAGGATAAATTCCTCTCAGCATATTCCTTTCCTCCCCGAAGGTTCAATAAATACGTGTTTATTCGTCTTGTATATCTTATTCTTGATTACAGAGAAGCCAATCTCCTCCACATAGTCAAACTCTGTGTCCTTGGCCGCCTCAATGATGATCACCCCGTCCTCCGCAAGAAGCTCAGATCCGGACAGGTACGACAGAACCTTATGTTCCAACTCCTGCCTGTAGGGCGGATCCATGAAAATGTAATCAAACTGCTTCTCTCCCTCCAGCTTATAGAGTGCCGTCATAACATCCATGGACATGGTCATCCCTCTGCGTTCCAGATGCGTACGCGAGAGGTTGTCCCTTACACACTGCATCGCCTTGGGATTCTTCTCTACGAATACCGCCTCCATGGCTCCCCTGCTCAGCGCCTCGATCCCAATCCCGCCGCTCCCGGCAAACAAATCCAGGAATACACAATCATACAGGTACGGTGCAAGCATATTAAACAACGTCTCTTTGATGCGGTCCGTCGTTGGTCTTGTATCCATGCCGTCCAATGATCTCAGTTGTATCCTTCTTGCACTTCCTGCAATCACTCTCATACCACAATCCCCCTTATTTGATACCCCGCTGCTTCCAGCGGGGTCTATGACTTTCTGACAGCCGGCAGCTGCTATGAAATCGTTCCAAGGCGGCGGTAGCGGTTCAGGCAGGCGTAGATCTCCTGCTTCCTTGGCATCGCCAGATTCCCCGGAAGATAACTGCCGTCACACACGGCGCCAAGCCCCTGGGCGTCTATCTTCTTATATAATTCCTCGATGGTCTGCTTAAGAGTCTTCCTGCCGTCGAACACATCCTCCTCAAGATATTTCACAATATTACCAAGGGAAGTAAGCTGCTCGCTGTCCATCAGCTGTTCCACGTATCTCAGATCGATGGTCTCATGATTCAGCACTACGCCGTCTCTTCCCTGCGTCTTGATCTTCACCCTTCCCTTATTCTTAAGTCCCGGGTTCCTGCGGATCTTCCGGTCGAAGGAAGGCTCTCCTGGTCCGTCCTTGGGAAGCGTTAGACCAGGATAATCCTTCGCCGCAGTCTTCGCGTGCTCCGTGATCTCTCTGGGCACGTACCGGTCCATCTGCACGATGGTATCCGCCACCTGGAAATATGCGCCGGAACTTCCGGCAACGATCACTGTCGAGATCCCAAACTGCTCATAGAGAGCCCGCACCCGCTCGATAAACGGTGTGATCGGCTCCATATCCCGGTGGATGACCCGCTGCATCAACTCGTCCCTTACCATGAAGTTCGTCGCGCTGGTATCTTCGTCGATCAGGAATACCTTCGCTCCCGCCTCCATACTCTCCACCACATTGGCGGCCTGAGATGTGCTTCCGCTGGCGTCCTCTGTATCAAATGCAACCGTGTCCTTCCCATTGGGAAGATCATTGATAAACATAGATATATCCGTATGCTTGATGCTGCGCCCGTCCTCCGCACGGATCTTCATGGCAGCCGCATCCGTTGCCACATATTCCCTCCCGTCTCCGGCAATATGCGGGTACACGCCTGTCTCCAACGCCTTCAGAAGCGTGGACTTCCCATGATAGCCGCCGCCTACGATCAGTGTCACGCCCCTTGGGATACCCATCCCGCTTAAAACTCCCCTATAAGGAAGCTCCATGGTCACCTCCATGGATTGAGGAGATACAAAGGGTACTGCCCCCTTCATAGGACGCTGGGACACGCCGGACTCTCTGGGAAGAATGGCTCCGTTGGCGACAAATGCAACAAGGCCCATCGTCTCTAATTGCTCCCGGATATATGCCTGATCCTCTGATAATTCCATTACCCTCTGGATCTTCTTCTTATCGAGCCTTCCGTAACAGAGTGCACGTTCCACACAGGAAGGCAGGAAATCATACAGAATCTTCTTAAGCTCCCGCGCGTTGATCGTCCGCCCGTTGGCAGGGAACCCCACTTCGAATCTGACCGTCACATCACCGGATGCGGGATTGATCTCACACGCCGTCCGTTCTAATATCTCTTGGGAACATCTGGTCACGCTGATGATCCCGCTCTTGCCGGAACCCTTCGCCTGGAAGGAATACTGCTGGATCTGACTCCAGAAATTACGGGTCAGCTCGTCCTGCAGCGCGACCCTCTTATGCTTGTTGTCAAATAATTCCTTCGGAAAACCTGCCGTCCGCCCGGGAACCCGGACACTTAATTTGGACGGAGCGGCAAACGGGTCTCCCTGTACATGATCAATGGACAAGACGTATCTGCCGAATTGATATACGCCCTTCGTATCCTTGTAAGCCGGATATCCTCTGTGGTCGATCCGGTCTAATAATTGTCTTAAATCTTCTGATGTCTTCATACTCTGTCTTATACTCCCTGTCTGTTCTTAATATTATCTGTCTGTTATCTGCCGCCATCATCCCGCCGTTATAACGCTACGATCCTTGCCCTGTGGTGGATCGCCGGGAGGAACTTATTCAGCAGATCCTTCGTCTTGAACTTCAAATGGCTGGTATTGATCCCCGGATTGCATCCGAACCACTCCGCCTCAGCTACTTCCTTGTCCACGATCACCTGCACATAATCGTCCTCGTCCGTCAGAAGCCCTGCCACACTGGCAGACCCAGGCGTGGTCCCCAGGTGTTCCATCATCTTCTCCGGCGGCGCGAACGACATATGGGATACGCCAAGCTTCTTGCTGAATGCGGCGGTATCGAACGCCTTGTCGGCCGGCATCACGAGCAGAAAGAAGGTGGTCTTCTTCTGGTTGCACAAGAATACATTCTTCCGGATCTTGGTACCAATAGCCTTGTCGATGGCCGCGCACTCTTCCATTGACGCGGCAGGATCATTGTCCACCTGTTCATAGGGTATCTTTAATTTATCTAATGTCTCATACATCTTCCGCTCTAACGGCATCCGCTCATCGGTCGGCGCCGAGGTTCTGATCTCACTGATATACATACCTTTTATCCTCCACTTTTCAGCGTTCTCATGCTTATGATACACGAAGTGCTCTGTACTTCGCACACTTGTACTATAATTATACCGAATTCACGAAGTCTTTGCAAGATAAGAATCTGTGTTAAAAAACTGTTAAGATGACCGCCACTTTTCTGCTCCCCTTTGTCATGGGCACTTGTCAGGCGGTTGGAAGCAATATCGTCAGGGATGCATTTGGAGTCGTCGCCATGGCTATGACTCCGTTGATCGCCGTCCAGCTTCAGGAAACAGGAAATGGCCGAACCGGCGACAATCTCTGCCTCCTATCTTGATATTCTGGCAGATGATGATATTATAGAGTTGTAGAAAGGGAAGGGATTTTTTAATGAACACAGTCTACATGCCAGGCATCATTACCAACAGGGGGATGCGGGACAAATTCATACAATTTTTCAAGCTGCACAAGGAGGACGCGCAATGAGATATATACTTGCATCTTCTTCCCCAAGGAGGAAGGAATTATTAGAACAGGCGGGATTTACATTCGATATCATTCCCTCTGCTGTCGAGGAAACGATCACAAAGACAGAACCGTCAGAGATCGTGATGGAGCTGGCAGCCAGGAAAGCGGAAGATGTCTTCTGCCGTCACGGGCAGCAGGACTGCGTCGTGATCGGCGCGGACACAATCGTCGTATACCGGGATGAGATTCTGGGAAAGCCTGCAGACAAGGCCGAGGCCTATGATATGCTGTCGATGCTCGCAGACCGGACACATCAGGTCTATACAGGGGTATCTCTGGTCATTTCCAAAAAGGGACAGGTGCATACCCGGACATTCTGCGAATCGACAGACGTCACCTTCTGTCCGATCTGCAAGGAAGATCTTCATGCTTATGTAGAGAGCGGCGATCCCCTCGATAAAGCAGGGGCTTACGGGATCCAGGGCCCCTTCGCCGTCCATGTAAAATGTATCCACGGAGATTATCACAACGTGGTAGGACTTCCGCTCTGCCGGCTCTATCAGGAATTGCTTACGGAATATACATCGCCTCTGTCGGAGCGGTAAGAATAGCGGTTTTTCAGATCCTTTAAAGCCCTTGCTCTCTTGCAGGGGCTCTTTTCTCCAATTCCTTCTCATTTATTTTAATATTTGTTCAATCAATTAATTTTATCTGTTCTGCTGTATTAAGAATATTTAACTGATACTCTGCAATTTCTTTCAATATGTGGAATCTTTCTATCTTACTCCTACCCTCACGAATCATTTGCGCATTATGTGTTTCCAAGTTAGATAGGACTGTCAATTCATTGATCGTAGCAAAATCTCTTACATTATTCTTTTTTGCCAATTCAGGATTTTCACTCCTCCATGCCTTCGCAGTAAAACCAAATAATGCGACATTCAAGATATCTGCTTCTTCTGCATACGCAAGCCATTCTAAATTTTCCTTATAATTTCTTGTCGGAATCAAATAATTTTTAATGGCATTTGTTTGAATCAGATAATTATTTTTAGATAAAAATCTTTTTGCGTTCCATTCTATCTTTCTCGCATCATTCTCAGCTTCTTTCAATCTCTGAAATTCTTTTATCAGATATAATTTGAAGACCGGACTAATTGCCGAAGCGAATTCAAATGCAATATCTTTATGTGCATATGTTCCGCCATATTTTCCGCGTTTTACAAATAACCCTATAGCCGCTGTCTCCTCAATCCATTCTGTAACACTCAACACAAATGTATGTAAACCCGCCTCACTTTTAAAGTGGTCGAATTCGACCACTTTAAATGCAGGATTATATATCTGCTCCCATGTACCCAAAAACTCCAATGTAGATCTATTTCGCATCCAATTTTTTACAACGTCTGCTCCTCTGGATTCACCAACTTTAGCTTTTGCAATATCGGTTATACAGATATAATCATCAAAATTTTCTTCAGAAATAGTAATATTAATGTTTTGTACCACAATTACTTTATTTTTTGACATTCTTTCCCTCCTGTATATCGGTCCCTTCTATCTCCCTCTTTGCCGGTTCTGTCAGGAATTGCTTACGGAATACGCATCGCCTCTGTCGGAGCGGTAGGAATAGCGGTTTTTCAGATCTTTTAAAGCCCTTGCTCTCTTGCAGGGGCTCTTCCATCCGCCGGCAATCTGCCGCCTCAGATCCGAATCATAGAGCCTTGGCGGCTCAATGTCCAATCTTTGATGGACCTCATCATTCTTAGATGCATAGTTGAAAGATTCCGTATCCATAATCTGCCTTTGCGCCGCTTCCCAGGCATCTTGGCCCTGCTTAAGATATTTCTGCCGGTAATATTCTATATCACTGATGATTCTTCCATGCGCATCTTCTTCCAACACATTCCACTGACTTACAAACGAACCATTCCTGTCAATGATAAATTCAGAATGAAAATCCGGAGTGAGCCTTTTTTTATTTTCACGCCCTCTCTGGTATTCACGGTAAGACGAACTGCCTGGATATTTGTTGTGAAGTCTTGCCGGTTCTCTAAGGAGCTTGCGTCCGCCAAGTCCCCCTCGTCCAATATCCGCCTGAACATAGCTCATAAGCGCCTCCTCGTCGGTCATCCCGTCTTCCTTGAATAATCCGCGGATATACGCGATGTTATGCCGGTCAATATACATCCGGAACTGATGGATCATCCGCGCTTCGGCCTCGCTTACCTCTCTTAAGCCAGTCTCACCGTATGCTTCTTGTACACATTCCGCAAAGTCCTGGAATATCTTTCCGTGGGGCGGAATACTCTCTCCGACACAGAATCCCTTCCCAAGCTGTAGCATCCCATTCTCATCAATAAATCCGCCCATTCCTCTGATTATATCCAGGATCCCGGTAGATTCTGCCTGTATTCCCATACCGAAACACCTTCTCTGCTTTTATGTCTATCATACTATATTCAGGAAATGCTTTTGAGTGCGTAGTATTATTCCTTTCTAGGACTACTATTCTCCATTATCCAAAAAATAGAGCACCCTTCCAGGCGCTCTATCCATTGCACACATTATTAGTTATACTTACGTTTTCTAGCTGCTTCAGACTTTTTCTTACGTCTCACGCTCGGCTTCTCGTAGTGTTCTCTCTTACGAATCTCCTGCTGGATACCAGCCTTCGCACAGTTTCTTTTGAATCTGCGTAAAGCGCTATCTAACGTCTCGTTTTCTTTAACGATTACATTTGACATAGTCTCACACCTAACCTCCCTCCAGCCTATATTGTGCATTATACGACTGTTCGGGTATTTTTCTTGCACTACATAAGATTATAACACATATTTCCATTACGTCAATATTTTTTTCAGTATATCTTTGATAAATTTATAACTGCCCCTCTAATACCTCAGCCGCCTTCGCCAATGCATCCTCGATACCTTCCGGTTTCTTGCCGCCGGCCTGCGCCATGTTCGGACGTCCGCCGCCGCCGCCGCCAACTAAGGCTGCCGCCGCCTTGATCAGATTCCCGGCGTGGGCGCCGCGGTCCATAGCTTCCTTGGTCGCCATGGCCATCAGGCTCACCTTGCCGTCTGCCGCCGATGCAAGGACGATCACACCCTCGCCTAACTTCTCCTTCAACTGGTCGCCAAGCTCGCGCAGCCCGTTCATATCCACATTCTCGATCTTCGCGGCAAGAAGCTTCACACCCTTGATCTCCGTCACCTGATCCATGATATCCTTCGCCGCATCCTTGGCAAGCTTACTCTTAAGGCTCTCAATCTCACTGCGCAGAGCCTTGTTCTCCGCCAGCAGATGGGCCGTCTTCTCTGCCAGGCTGTCCGGTGTTGCCTTCATAAGCTTCGCCGTCTCTAAGAGCTTCTGCTCCGTCTCGTCATAGTACCTCATAAGCCCCTTGGCCGTCAGCGCCTCGATCCTGCGGACTCCCGCCGCAACCCCCGTCTCCGAGAGAATCTTGAATGCTGTGATAGCTCCCGTATTCGCCACATGGGTACCGCCGCAAAACTCAATGGAGAAATCCCCCATGCTGACTACACGGACGATATCGCCATATTTCTCTCCAAACAGCGCCGCCGCGCCCGTCTTCCTTGCTTCCTCGATCGGAAGGTTCTCTACCTTCACCGCAAGGCCGTTCTGGATCTGCGCATTCACGATCTCCTCTACCTGCCTAAGCTCATCGGCCGTCAATGCAGAGAAATGTGTGAAGTCAAACCGAAGCCTGTCCTCGTTCACCAGAGATCCTGCCTGCTCTACATGATTGCCAAGCACCATGCGCAGAGCCTTATGAAGCAGATGGGTCGCACTATGGTTGTTGGCAGACATCGCCCTCTTCTCTGCATCCACCTCAAGGCTTACGGTATCGCCCACCTTGATCATGCCGCATGCCACATGCCCGATATGGCCGAATTTACCGCCTAAGAGCTTCACAACATCCTCAACCACGAATTCTCCGTCCGCGGTACGGATCACGCCTCTATCCGCCTCCTGGCCGCCGCTGGTGGCATAGAAGGGCGTCTTCTCCACGAAGATGGTTCCCCGCTCCCCGTCCGAGAGTGCATCCACAAGCTCCGTATCTGTGGTAAGGACCGTCACCTTCGATTCAAAGGACAGATTCTCGTATCCTACGAATTCCGTCGTGACAGACGGGTCGATGGACTCATAGACCGTCACGTCGGCGCCCATGTAATTCGTGACCTCGCGCGCAGCTCTCGCCGTCTGCCGCTGGATCTCCATGGCCTCCTTAAATCCGTCCTCGTCAACGGACAATCCCTTCTCCTCTAAGATCTCCCTGGTCAGATCCAGCGGGAATCCATAAGTATCATAGAGCTTGAATGCATCCGCGCCTGCAAGAACCTTCTCCTGCTTCGCTTCCATATTCTTCTCCATCTCAGCCAGGATAGACAGCCCTTGGTCGATGGTCTTATTGAACTGTTCTTCTTCCTTCGCGACCACATTGAAGATGAATTCCTTCTTCTCTTCTAATTCCGGATACCCGTCCTTAGAACCCTCTATCACCGTCCCGGCAAGCTTCACCAGGAACTCGCCCGGGATATTCAAGATCCTTCCGTGGCGGCACGCCCGGCGCAGCAGACGGCGCAGCACATAACCGCGTCCCTCGTTGGAGGGCATGATCCCGTCCGAGATCATGAACGTCACAGAACGGATATGGTCAGTGATCACGCGGATAGACACATCCGTATCTGCATCCGCCCCGTACTCTACCCCGGCAAGGGTGCAGACATGGGTGCGCAGAGCCTTGATGGTATCGATATCGAACATGGAATCCACATCCTGTACGATACACGCAAGACGTTCCAGCCCCATACCGGTATCAATATTCTTCTGCTCCAGCTCCGTATAGTGATTGTTGCCGTCGTTATCGAACTGGGTGAACACATTGTTCCAGATCTCCATATAGCGGTCGCATTCACAGCCTACCGTACAGTCCGGACTGCCGCAGCCGTATTTCTCCCCGCGGTCATAATAAACCTCCGAACACGGTCCGCAGGGACCCGAGCCATGCTCCCAGAAGTTATCCTCCTTGCCGAACTTAAATATCCGCTCCGGCGCGATCCCGATCTCCTTATTCCAGATCTCCCACGCCTCGTCATCCTCCAGATAGACGGACGGATAGAGCCTGTCCGGGTCAAGCCCGACAACCTCTGTCAGGAACTCCCAGGTCCAGTGGATCGATTCTCTCTTGAAATAGTCTCCGAAAGAGAAGTTCCCAAGCATCTCAAAAAAAGTACCGTGGCGCGCTGTCTTCCCGACATTCTCAATATCCCCGGTACGGATACACTTCTGACAGGTCGCCACTCTTCTCCTTGGCGGAATCTCCTGTCCGGTAAAATATGGCTTCAGCGGCGCCATGCCTGAGTTGATCAGCAGCAGACTCTTGTCATTATGCGGCACCAGCGAGAAGCTCTTCATCTTCAGATGTTCCTTGCTCTCGAAAAAGTCAAGGAACATCTTCCTTAATTCATTCACTCCGTATTTTCGCATGATATCCTCCTGTTTCTCCCATATTAAAACTTAATTATAAATAGAAGCAGGCGGTTTGTCAATGTCCCGCCTGCTTCTTCCTTGCATAAAAGCTATGAAAAATATAGTCAATACTACATTACATGGATCTCTCCGTTCACCAGTCTGGCAACAACCGAACTGGTCTCCTTGGTCAGGTGCAGAGTCTCGTTCTCAATGTTCAGTACCAACCCCGGATACGCGATATCGCATTTGAGCCGGCAGCCGCCCTGCTCTTCGAGTTTCCCCTTTATCTTCTCCAGTTCTTTATCGAACTGGCCAAGCTTCATCCTTCCCACCGACAGATCCAGACGAACCTTGCCCATACGCTGGGTCTTCGAAGGACTCTCCGGCTGTCGTTCCAGCTTCTCAAGCTCAGCCTCCAGTTCCTCGATACTCTTCAGCAGGAATTCCCGTTCATAGTTCGCACAAGGCTGTCCTCCAAGATACACGGTCGTAACACTCTCCGATTTCGAGCCGACGACCTTGGCATTGATCCCGCGTGCCGCCCGAACCCGGCCGCCGATCATCGTACCTCTGCCGGTACGCACCTGAACCTCCCCGTCACAATAGATATCACAGTTGACGATACAGTCTGTCTTAAGATCTCCCCGGCAGTGAACCGAACAGTTCTCCATGTACTGAGCGTAAATATCATGATGTGCGTGAAGCACCGCACGCGAGTCTCCAAGAATACCCTTGGCAACGATCAGATCGCCGCCCGCCTCGATCTCAGCAGCTTCCACCACTCCGTCAATCGTAACGTCTCCAATCGTCCTGATTGAAAATCCGCTGCTCACATCCCCATGGATATGCACATCGCCCACGAAATTAATATTGCCGCTGGAAAAGTCTACATTGCCGTTGATCTCCAGTACTGATTTGACCATGAAGCCCCTGCCGCTGAATTCCACCCGTCCTGACTTCATCGCAAGCAGCTTCGTACCGTCCTCGCTGGCCTCTGTATTACGCCCTTTTGGAAGCGCCGCCGTCTTCCCTGTCTTGCAGGGAATCTCCTGATTCAGCACCGTCCTTCCAGGAACCCCTTCCTTAGGCGGAACCGCCTGGCAGATCACGCCGCCCTTCTCCACATTCTGAACCAGATTCAGGTTGAAATAATCCACCCTGCCATGCTCATCTTCAACGAATTTCTGCTTGGTATCGCGCTCAAAGAAGTCCTCGATATAGCCGTCCTCCCCGTGCACCACCGGCTGCCCCAAAGCAATCCTGTATAAGTGGAAATAACGGTTCTGCTCATCGGGCAGGCGTTCTAACAACTCCGCATCCACACCGAATGCAACACCGCTCTTCATAAGAGCCTCGTCAAGCATCCCTCGGTCCAGCTCCTTCCCATCCCCGACAGGCGGGAATATCATAAGCCACGCCCCAAGCCTGTTGGATGTAACATAGACCATAGGAAACGCATCCAGCTTAAGCGGCTCCGGTTCTTCGTCCGGCTCCGCCGTATCCGCCGTATCCTGCGGCTCTTCTGTATCCTCATCCGGCTTCTTCTTCGTCTCCTTAGGTATCATATCCCAACGGGAAATAGCCTCCGCGGTAATAAACTTGCGCAGACGCTGCAATTCCTGTTCCATCTCGCTGTCAGATAATATTCCGCTGTTCTCCAAACGCAGATATGGAAGCGGCGCATCCTTGACGCGCTCCGCCCACAGTTCATATAAAAGGATAAACGGATGATCCCATGGCAGAATCAACTGATTAATGACCGGCTCCGGTTCCGGCGGTTCCTCCGGCATCCAATCCTCCTGCTCTGGCTGTTCCTCCTCTGGCTGTTCAATCTCATCATCTTCGAGATCCTCATCTAATCTTGTACCAAACAGCCACCCCCAAAAACGATTCTTAGGTTCCATACATTTTCACCTCCCTCTCAATATAGACAACATACTTTGCTGTTATTTTTATTATACGCTGAACCAGGTGAAATTGACAAGTTTATTTTAATTCTATTTCTTCCAACTCTTTCGGAGGTAGTTTCCTGGTAGAGCCGGCGACGAGCTTCTGTACCTCTTTCTTCGCCTTATCCACCTGAAGGTTGGTGCCCGCTCCGGCAACACAGCCTCCCGGACATCCCATTCCCTCAATCAGGCAGCCGTTCATCTTGCCGACCTTGGCAAGCGACAGGATCTTCTTACACTCCGCAAGTCCTTCTGCGTGTTCGATCTTCACATCTACTCCCGGATAATATTCCTTCACACAGTTCTCGATCGCCTGAGCCACACCTCCGGCATATGCGTAACCGCGTCCCGCACCGGTAGCGTTGTGGAAGGATGATTCCGCTTCGTACTCGGTAAGGTCGATATCCTTCGCGTCAAACATTGCCTGCAGCTCTTCAAATGTAATGACAAAGTCCACATCACTTCTGACTGTCCTTCGCATGGCTTCCAATTTCTTCGCCGCACATGGTCCGATAAATACTACCTTCGCGTTCGGATGCTCTTTCTTAATGGTACGCGCGGTCGCCACCATAGGCGTCAGCTCCTGAGACACCTGATCCACCATATCCGGGAAATATTTCTTGGCAAGCATCGCCCAGGACGGACAGCAGGAAGTCAGAAGGAACGGCAGTTCACCGGTCGTTACCTTATTCACATAATGGTGTGCCTCCGCGACCGCACCGATATCAGCGCCCAGCGCAACCTCATAGAACTCAGAAAAGCCCAGCTCCTGAAGCGCCGCCTTTAAGTTCCTTGGAGTGATATTGTCACCGAACTGCCCGGCAAATGCAGGCGCGATCTCGGCAATGATCTGATCGCCCTCTGACAATGCCCTTGCAAGCTGGAAGACCTGAGATTTATCAGAGATCGCTCCAAACGGGCAGTTTACCATACACATTCCGCAGGAAACACATTTGTCCGTATTGATCACCGCACGGCCATGCTTGTCCGTCTCAATGGCGTTCACCCCGCAGGCTTTCGCGCACGGGCGCTCTTTCTTGGATATGGCATCATACGGACATGCAGCCTTACATTTGCCGCACTTGATACATTTATCCTGATCGATGAAGGAACGGCCGTTCACCATGGAGATGGCGCCCTTAGGACATACCTCCATACACGGATGCGCAAGACATCCCTTGCACATATTGCTCACTTCATAGCCCTTCTCCTCACAGCCCTCACATGCAGACGGGATCACCTGCATAAGCGGCGGTTCATAATATTTGTCTGAAATATTGCTGGCCTCCACACCTGACGTCAGATGGACAGGCTTATTCTCGGGTCTTAAGGAAAGTCCCATCGCAAGCCTTAAGCGCTCCCTCACGATCGCGCGCGCCCGGTAGACGCTCTCTCTGTACTTCATAGTCTCTTCATTGACGATCTTGTACGGAATCGTCTCCATATCATCGAGGAGGGTCTCGGCATTCGCTTTGAATCCAAGCCTTGCCACCTCCTCGAACACGATTCTTCTGATCCTTCTGACTGTGGTGTCCAATCCTCTAATCATAAAGACATCTCCTCCTGAATAAATAGATTTTGTTATGGTCCGGCACAGCATCTTACGTAAAATCTCACTGCCCTACTATAAATATACTGGATTGTTAAATAATCGTCAAGAACTTCTTCCTACAGTAAGAAGATACGATTCCTGCGGCAGGTTTCACGCATCTCCTCCGGCCAAAGGCTGGCCTGGACTTCACCGATATGGGCGCGGTCCAGAAGCAGCATGCACAGTCTGGACTGGCCGATTCCGCCGCCGATGGTATAGGGCAGTTCTCCATTCAGGAGCATCCTGTGATAGGGGAGGGTTCTTCTGTCCTCGCAGCCCGCCTTCTTAAGCTGTTCCTCCAAGGACTTCTCGTCCACGCGGATCCCCATGCTGGAGATCTCTAACGCGCAGTCAAGATTCTCGAACCAGAACAGGATATCTCCGTTCAGTTCCCAGTCATCATAGTCCGGCGCACGTCCGTCGTGAGGCTTGCCGCTCTTAAGCTTATCCCCGATTTTCATAAGGAATACACACCCATGCTCCTTCGTGATCAGGTTCTCCCGCTCCTTGGGCGTCTTGTCCGGATAGCGGTCTTCCAGTTCCTGGGATGTGATAAAGGTCACATCCGACGGAAGCTTCTTGGCAGCGTCCGGGAATTTATACCACACCTCATGCTGCATATGCTTGATGATCTTGAAGATATTGCGCACCGTCTCTTTCAATGTCTCAATGCTACGCTCTTCCCTGGTGATGACCTTCTCCCAGTCCCACTGGTCCACATAGCAGGAATGCAGGTTGTCAAGCTCCTCGTCACGCCGGATGGCATTCATATTCGTATACAGTCCTTCCCCCGGCTTGAATCCATATTCATGGAGAGCCATTCTTTTCCACTTGGCAAGGGAATGCACGACCTCCACCGTCTCACCCGGAATACCTGCTACGTCGAACTGCACCGGGCGCTCCACTCCGTTCAGGTTATCGTTGAGACCGCTGCTCTTCTCCACAAACAACGGCGCTGAGATTCTCTCAAGGTTCATCTCCCTGCCGAATTCCTTCTGGAAGGTATCGCGGATGTACTTGATCGCTTCCTGCGTCTCCCGAATTCCGAGCTTCGGATCATAATTTTCTGGTATTATTAATGACATGGTTTTCTTCCTTTCTAATTCTTCTATTTCTATTCTATTTACCCAATAGTTCCTGCGCGTAATATACGGACTGCATAGCGTCCTTCCCATAGAAATCTGCCCCGATCATATCGGCATATTCCTGATTTAATACCGCGCCGCCCACCATGACCTTACAGTTCGGTTTCTCCTTCCTGAGAAGCTTTATGGTATCCTCCATGCTCACCACCGTCGTAGTCATCAGCGCGCTTAAGCCTACAAGCTTCACATCCTCTCTTACGGCACATTCCGCGATTGTCTCCGGCGGCACGTCCTTCCCAAGGTCGATCACGTCAAAGCTATAGTTCTCAAGCAGTACCTTCACGATATTCTTACCGATATCATGGATATCACCCCTGACCGTCGCAAGGATCACCTTATCCTTCTTCTGCGCCTCCTGCCCGTTCTCCGCCAGCGAACTCTTAAGCACCGCAAACGCAATCTTCGCCGCATCCGCGCTCATCAGCAATTGAGGCAGGAATACGGTTCCTTTCTCGAAGCCCTTGCCCACCTCGTCAAGAGCCGGGATCAGATCCCGGTTGATGATCTCAAGCGGCGCTTTCGTTCCAAGGAGCTCTGACGCCGCGTGATGCGCCTCTTCCTTAAGCCCTTTTTCGATGGCATCCTTCAATGTAAGAGACGCCGGCGGCGGCGTCCTAACCTCCCCGTTCTGGCCGCCGTACCTTCTGATATATTCCTCACAATTCTCGTCATAATTCATCAGCGCACAGAAGGAAGTATAGGAACGCATCATATCCTCCGAGGAAGGATTGATGATCCCGGCGCTTAAGCCGTTCTGCAGCGCCATAGTATAGAAGTTGGCATTGATCGCCGGACGGCAGGGAAGTCCAAAGGAGATATTTGATACCCCCAGAACCGTACAGACACCGTATGTCTCACGGACTAACCGAAGCGCTTCCAGCGTAGTCTTCGCCCCTTCCGGTTCGGAACTGATAGTCATGGCAAGCACATCCACCACGATGTCCTTCTTCTTGATCCCGTATCTGGCCGCCTCTTCTATAATCCTTCCGGCAATCTCGCATCTTCCCCTGGCCGTCACCGGAATTCCTTCCTCGTCAAGCGTCAGGGCAACTACCGCGCCGCCGTATTTCTGCACCAGAGGGAATACGGCATCCATAGACTCCTGCTTCCCGTTCACGGAATTGATCATCGGTTTCCCGTTATAAATGCGCATTGCCGTCTCCATTGCCCAGATGTCCACCGTATCGATCTGAAGCGGCAGGCTCGTAACACTCTGAAGTTCCGTCACCGTCTCCCGCATCATGGCCGCCTCGTCAATATCCGGAAGCCCCACGTTCACATCCAGGATATGCGCCCCCATATCCTGTTGGGTGACTCCTTCCTTCAATATATAATCTATATCGTGATCCTTAAGGGCCTGCTTGAACTTCTTCTTCCCGGTGGGGTTGATCCTCTCCCCGATGATCACAGGCTTCTTATTCAAGATCACAGCCCTTCCATAAGAGGATACGATAGTGTCCTCATTAGGCGCCAATGCCTTCGGCTTCCTTCTCCCTGCCATCTTCGTCATGGCACGGATGTGATCCGGCGTCGTCCCGCAGCAGCCGCCGATCACGCAGGCGCCCATCCCAAGGATCTGCTCCATCGCAGCTGCGAACCGGTCCGGCTCCACGTCATAATACACTTCTCCGTCCCGCTGCTTCGGCAGACCTGCATTCGGCTTAACGATCACCGGAACAGACGCATATTCCATAAGTTCCTTAAGGATCGGAAGCATCTGCTCTGGCCCCAGGCCGCAGTTGATCCCAAGCGCATCCACCCGAAGCCCCTCCAGCATGGCAACCACCGAAGGGACGTCTCCTCCCGTCAGAAGTTTCCCCTTCTCATCAAATATCATCGTAACCGTCACCGGAAGCTTCGTATTCTCCTTCGCCGCCAACACCGCAGCCTTCACCTCGTATGTATCGCTCATCGTCTCGATATGGATCAGATCAACTCCCGCCTCTTCACCATACCGCACGACCTCGCGAAATGCTTCATAAGCTTCCGCAAATTCCAGGTCTCCCACAGGCTTCAAAAGCTTCCCCGTAGGCCCCACATCCAAAGCAGCGTAAGTCTTGCGCCCGTCATGAACCCCAAGCGCCGCAGCCTTCCTCACATTCGCAACAGCCGCGTCTATGATCTCCTTAAGCCCATACTTGGAATCGTGAAACTTCAACGCATTCGCTCCAAAGGTATTGGTCAGTACTATATCACTCCCTGCCTCATAATACTGCCGGTGGATATCCACGATCTCCTCCGGATGAATCAGATTCCATGTCTCCGGCAGCTCCCCCGGCAAAAGTCCCTTCGCCTGCAGGAGTGTTCCCATCCCGCCGTCAAAATACAATAATTCTTTCCCAAGTCTGTCTAATATCATTCGCCCACTCCTTTATCTCTCCGGTAAGCACAATCACTCTTCCCGCAGTTCTCACACCCCTTAACGTGACAGGACAATTGCGTCCTTCCAACCCCGATCACCGCAGTCACCGACTTCGTGGGTGTAAGCATATTCCCATCTGTCACAGACAGCCCGATCCTCTTAGGCGCGTCCAGCATCCGAAGTATCTCCCCCTGATGCAAGACAGAGAAATCCCCGTATCCCGGGCTGAACCTTGGCCTTAAGTACAGCCCCTGCGCCTCCTGCTTAAGCTTAAATTCCTCCTGGCATTTGTCCAGATACTCCTCCAGAAGCGCCGCTGCGCAGGCCTGCAGCACCACGACTCTTGCCATATCGGTAAGCGAATACCGACGAAGCAGCATGTCCACTCCCGCACCCAGCGTAGCGCCCAATACAATCACATTCCTGCACCCGTCAAGGTTCCTTCTAAGATTCCTGCTGTCAACTTCCATTGTTCCGATCTTAAGGCCCGTCTCCCCCTGGAAAGATACATCAAAAATGCGATAGATGATTCTTCTGCCCACTGTCCGCTCCAATTCTTCAAAGGAGCTGCCGATCAGGGCAAGCGTATCATCATCTATCGCATGGCTTCCATATCCCAGGTAACGAACCGCCTCTTTCGTCCTTGTGTCCATCCCTTATCCTTACGCTGTTATTCCTCTACAGTTCCAAGATCTCTGACAGATTGTTCATTATCGCCTCCGCAACCTCCGGCTTGTTCATGGAATACACATGAATATGATTCACCCCGTTGGCGATCAGGTCAATGATCTGATCCGTAGCATAGGCGATTCCGGCCTGCTGCATTGCTCCCTGATTATCACCGAAACGGTCGACGATAGCACGGAACCGCTCCGGAAGAGCCGTGCCGGACATCCCGCCGATCCTCGCAATCTGCTTTTTATTCGTAACCGGCATGATCCCCGGAAGCACCGGAATCGTAATCCCCTTCTCCCGGATCCTGTACAGGAAATTATACAGAATATTATTGTCAAAAAACATCTGCGTCGTCAGAAAATCTACTCCGCAGTCTACCTTATGCTTCAGATTGAGTATGTCATCCTTCTTATGCTCTGTCTCCACATGCCCTTCCGGATAACACGCCGCCCCGATACAGAAATCCCCCTGTCTCCTGATATCCTCGATCAGTTCACTGGCGTATCTGTAGTGGTTGGGGAGAGGGAATTCGCTCTCGGCAGGAATGTCCCCCCGAAGAGCAAGAATATTCCTGATCCCCTTCTCCTTAAGCTGCTCTATCACCTTATGTACCTCATCCTTCGTGGATGAGACACAGGTCAGATGGGCAAGGCTCGTCACTCCAAAGTCATCCTTGATGTGTGAGGCGATGCTCACCGTATTCTTACTTGTTCCGCCGCCCGCTCCGTAAGTCACGCTGATAAAAGAGGGCCTAAGCGCCGCGATCTTCTCCGTCGCGGCCAGGACGCTGTCATATCCCGCGTCTGTCTTGGGCGGGAATACCTCGAAGGATATATGCGGTTTCTCATTCTTTAGTATGTCACGAATCTTCATGTCGTTCCTTCTTCCTTACTGCTGCTCTGTTACGCCGTCTTACATACCGTCATACAGAGCTTCGTATTGCTTCGCTGAATTCGCCCATGAGAAATCCTGACTCATGGCGCGCTCGATCATCTTGTTCCAATCGCGCTTCCTGTCATAGTAGATGCGCTCCGCATAACGTACGGTAGCTAGCATCTCGTGCGCATTGTAATTCGAAAAACTGAATCCGGTACCGGTCTTCTCGAATTCATTGTACGGTTCTACCGTATCCTTAAGTCCGCCTGTCTCCCTTACGATCGGAAGTGTTCCGTACCGGAGGCTCATCAACTGGCTCAGCCCGCAAGGCTCAAACAGGGACGGCATCAGGAACGCATCGCAGGAAGCATAGATCCTGTGGGACAGCGGATCTGAATAATAGATATTGGCAGATACCTTGCCCTGATATTTCCACTCGAAATGACGGAACATATTCTCATACTGTTCTTCGCCGGTACCAAGGACAACGATCTGTACCGCATCCTGACACAACTCGTCCATCACATAGGCAACCAGATCGAATCCTTTCTGGTCTGTCAGCCTGGATACGATACCGATCATCATCGTATGGGAATCCTGAGTCAGATTCAGCTCTTTCTGCAGAGCGATCTTATTCTTGATCTTCTCCTTGCGGAAATTATCTATGTTGTAATTCTTCTCAATATGTACGTCTGTATCCGGATTGTAATCATCATAATCAATACCGTTGACGATACCGGACAGGCAGTTCGCCTTGGCATTCATCAGGCCGTCCAGCTTCTCGCCGTAGAACGGCATCTTGATCTCCTCCGCATAGGAATTGCTCACCGTGGTAACTCTGTCGGCGTAAACGATACCGCCCTTCAGGTAGTTCGCGTCCTTATAAGCCTCCAGCTTGTCCGGCACAAAATAATACTGAGGCAGTCCTGTAATATCACGGACCCGCTTCGTATCCCAGGTGCCCTGGAACTTCAGGTTATGTATGGTCATGATCGTCTTGATCCCGCGGTAATACTCTGTCCCGAACCGGAAATTATCGAGATAGATCGGGATCAGACCCGTCTGCCAGTCATGGCAGTGAATGATATCCGGCCTGAAATCGATCACCGGCAGCGCGCTTAAGACCGCCTTAGAGAAGAACGCAAACTTCTCAATATCCGCATACATATCGCCATACGGGGCAAATCCGTTGAAATAGTATTCATTATCTATAAAATAGAATGTTATTCCTTCATATTCGTATGTCAGTACGCCCACATACTGCTTCCTCCAGTTCAAATCCATATAGAAGTGCGTATGATAGGCAAGCTTTTCCTTCCATTCTTCTTTCATGCACATGTACTTCGGCAGCATAACACGCACGTCATACTTCCCTTTATCGAAATATTTGGGTAAAGAGCCGACAACATCCGCAAGTCCGCCTGTTTTTATAAATGGTACTGATTCTGAAGCTGCAAATAGTATTTTCTTCATATCTTTTCCTCCAAACCTCACATATATATTTCTATTATAACCTAATTTTATCCAGAAGAAAAGTATTTATCTGTTTTTATATTCTAATCTTATCGTATCCGCGATCAAGGCGATGAATTCTGAGTTGGTGGGTTTCCCTTTGCCGTTGCTTACCGTGTATCCGAACAGATCGTCCAGCGTGTCTAGTTTACCCCTGCTCCACGCCACCTCGATGGCATGGCGGATCGCCCGCTCCACCCGGCTTGCCGTCGTCTGGTGTTTCTTGGCTACCGTAGGATATAAGACCTTCGTGATCGCATTCAATACGTCCATATCCTCCACCGCCATGATGATCGCATCCCTAAGATAATGGTATCCCTTGATATGCGCCGGTATCCCGATCTCATGGATCATATCTGTCACCCTGCCCTCTAAGTTCAGCTCCGGCTGGATATCCATCACCGAACCAATCGGCATCTGGGGACGCAGCTCATGGCGGATGACCTGATTCGCATGCTTGATTCTGTTAAGCACCATCTCATTGTTAAAGGGCTTCATGATGTAATAGCTTGCCCCCTTCTTGAAGGCATCTTCTGTAATCCGCTCCTGACCTACTGCTGTCACAACAATAAAGTCAGGATGTTTCTTCAGTCCCTTGTCATTGCTCACCATCTCCATTACACTCAAACCGTCCATCTTTGGCATGATCAGATCCAATAATACGACATCCGGCTGCTTCTCTTTGATCAGTTGGTACATGTCCTCTCCATTGTTAGCCTTTCCGACCAACTTTAATTCCTGATCATTGCTTATGATTTCGCCAAGCAAGTCCAGAATTCTTTCATTATCGTCGGCTATGGCCACATTTATCTCTTTCATTTTACGCAATGCCTCCTTTCCCCACATCAAAAGTTGTCGAGTTTGATTATATAGTCTGTCACTATCCAAATCAAGAAATTGCTGTCGTAAAATTTTGACTATTTTCGTCAATATTTTTAAAATTCGACATTTTTCAGCATATCTTCTATAAATATGCCATATCCCCTGGCGGCATCTTGGACAAATACATGGGTGACCGCGCCGATGAGTTTCCCGTTCTGTATAATCGGGCTTCCGCTCATGAGTGTGTCAAGTAAAGGACAACATTTTTTCTAATTATTCATATGTTTTTTTCTTCCAGGGCCAAATTGCCGTGAAATGGAATCACCTCTCCTATTTCATCACAGAAGTTCCATTCTATATGAATAGAGCCGTCCGGACGTATGATAATCTTTTTAACCAGCTCTTTCATCAGCTGAGGAGTCAGTTCTGTAATTTCCTGGTATTCTATTATTTTTTTGCTGGTTTCTATTTGCGCGGCGCTGGCTTTGATCTTTTCAGCCTGCTCTTTCTGTTTGCGTTCTGCCACACTGAGCCTGATTTTCAAATCTTCTTCTTTTGTCGAAATTTCCCGTTTTTTTATTAGGAAATTTTCTTTGCTCAGCTGGCCTCCTACATAAGATTCATAGTGCTGCATCTTTAAAGCCTGTAACCCGTCAATCTGTCTGCGCAGCGTCCGGCATTCTGTCTGAAGGATCTGCTCGCGGGATTTTGCCGAATGACTGACCTCCTTCATCTTTTTTATTTTTGCATCCAGCAGCTTACAGCGGACATTGATTGCGCGAAGGACTATCTCTGTCAGCTTATCTTCACGGAACCGAACCTTCTCACAGTCTGATCCAGGATTATATCTATGTGTTACACATATCCAGTTCTTGTTCTGCGGTTTGCTTTTCGATAGACGGTTTCCACAGCAGCCACATACCAATAAAGACCTGAATGGATTGGGATGTGGTGAAGCTTTGGACTTTTTCTTTGATTTTATCACGGTTCGGGCCTGGTAAAAAAGCTCACGGGAGATAATCGCCTCATGGGTATTCGGAATCACCTGCTGGAGTTCTTCAGGAATCTGCTTCACTCTGTCGCTGCCCACACGAACCACATGGGACTTAAAAGGCACTGTGTCTCCGGTATAAATACGGTTGGCTAAAATGTTTCGGACTGATTCAAAGGTCCATACCGCCCGTGTCTTGTATTTTCCCCTTACCGATGCCAGATAGACGGAAGGCGTCACCACCTGCGCTTCGTTGAGTTTCCGGGCAATCTGGGTAATCGTAATTCCGGCTGCCGCCCATTCAAAAATAGATTTCACAATCTCAGCCGCTTCTTTATCTATCACAATCGTATTCTTTTTCTCACCCTTCTTGTATCCGTAGGGCGCTGTCCCGTAAACATATTCCCCGCTCAGCTTTTTTAAATCCACAGAACTCTTAATTTTTCGCGAGATATCCTTGCTGTACATCTGGTTCAACAGGTTTTTTATTGCCAATTCCAATCCGGCAGTATTTTCGCCGAGCTGTTCACTGTCAAACTGATCGTTGATGGAGATGAACCGCACGCCATAAGCCGGGAATACAAATTCAAGATAATGGCCTGCCTCCAGATAATTTCGGGCAAATCTGGAAAGATCGCGTACGATAATTGTCCGTACCTTGCCGCTTTCCACAAGATTCAAAAGCCGTCTCATTCCAGGCCGGTTCATACTGGTTCCGGAATACCCGTCATCTGTGATCTCCTCAAATTCATCTTCCTGAAAACCGTGTTCCTGCAAATACCTTTTAATGCAGTCTCTCTGGGAAGTGATGCTGCAGCTTTCTTCTGCAGAACCTTCCTCTATATCTCCATCTTCCTTTGAAAGCCGCAGATAATAGAAATCCTGTTTCTCAGCTGACATCCTTTACCACCTCTATTCTTTGAAGGAACTCCAAAATTGGCTGGTATGGATCCTCGTAATTAAGGATAATCTTAATTGTCCTGTCTTCTGATATTTCAATCCGGGCGACCAATAATTCCAGAAGCCCACGGTCAATACTTGGAATCTTCTGATATTTTTTGATAGCATCCAGCCATTTTTCCGTAACGCTAAGGGCAGCGTCTTTGGCCCGTATGTCAGATAAGGCTTTCGTTTCCTCCTGCAAAAGCTCTTTATATTTCTTTGCATACTGCTTTTTCATATAATCATATTCCCTGCGGTCAATGACCTTCTGTGTAAGGTCTATCAGAAGCTGTTCCATTTTGGCTTCCATATTCTTACGCTTTGCAGAAACGCTTGCATAATGGTTTTCTGCATCATTCTGATAAAAAACAACCTTCGGCATACATTTCAGCCTGTCGGCAAGCTGTTCTACATCTACGGCTACCTGGACCTGTTGGTTTAAGGTGTCAGTCACCGCCTGCATTATTGTCTCCTGCCTCACATAATGGCTGCTGCATTGTACATGGGCAGAATATCTGTATCCGTTGCAATCGTAAAATATGCGGCTTGGCATCTTTGCATTCGGCCTGGCACATCCTTTCCCTGCGCTCATAGAGCTTTGGCACTCTGCACAAAACACCATACCGCGGAATAAATCCCGGTAATCATTACCGCATTCTGCTCTATGCTCAAACTTGCCCCGGCGCTGCAGTTCTTCCTTATTTATCTGTTGGACCTTCTCATATAATGGAACAGAAATAATTGCCGGATGGGCATTTCCAATCACTTGCCACTCTTCTTCGTTCCGTCGCTTTTTCTCCAGACCGACTTTATCCCTCTTTACTTTTCCGTGTATCCGGTTTCCTATATAAACCTGGTCGGAGCAGATTTTACGGATCGTTCCCCGAATCCAAAGAGCATTTTCATACTTTTTAGCATTCGTGATGCCCCGAAGCAATCTGAGTTTCCCCGGCGAAGGGATATTTTTTTCATTTAATATACGGGCAATTGCGTTAAAGCTTTCACCGCCGGCTCTTAACTGATAAATATTTTTCACTACTTCCGCAGGTTCCGGATCAATGTCGTAGGTAGTAAATTCTGCATTCCTGACATACCCATATGGAATGCTGCCTGCAGCTGGAATAAATTCGCCCCCTGACATTTTTGCCGATATGCTGGAACGGATTTTATTGGAAATATCCTTTACATAATAATCGTTCATGATCATTTTTAAAGGCATAGTTAATGCAGAGGCATCTGCGTTCCCATCCATGCTGTCATAAGAATCGTTAATGCAAATGAGTCTGACACCCATTTCAGGAAATGTCCGCTCTACAAATTCGCTGGTCATTACAAAATGCCGGCCCAGTCTAGAAATATCCTTTACAATCACACAGTTTATCCGGCCGCTCTTCAAATCCTTAAGCATCCGGATAAATCCCGGCCGTTCATAATTCATTCCTGTATAACCATTATCATAATAGGTATCTACCAGTTTTATTTCTGGATGCTCTTCTAAATAATGCAGGGTGATCTTCTGCTGATTACCGATGGAATTTTGCTCTATATCGTCTCCATCCTCTACGGAAAGACGTCCATATTCACCGGCAAGTATCAATATCTCCTCCTCAAGAGCAGCTTCTTTTAATCTGTTCACTCTGCTCTTTCGTGCCATTTAGACTACCTCCTTTGCTCTTTCCTGAAAAATCTCCTGATATGCAGCGATTTCATTTCGGTAATTAAACTCAATACGGATACGCTTATCTTCATATACATAGATACGGTCCACCAATGTTACAACTACCTCACGGGTCAGCTCGGAAATCCCTTTAAATTTTATGAACTGCATAATCCAGTTATTGTCTGTGCTGCCGCCGGATGAGATTTCTGCCCGCTGAAGCTGAAGCTTACGGATTGCTTTCTCTGTGTCTTCAATCTGCTTTGAATACTTCATCCTCATTTTGTTATACTCATCTCTGTCAATCAAATCTTCATTCAGCGCTTCATACAGCTTCATACGGAATTCCTTATCCCTGTCCAGATCCTGTTCTTTTTTTGCAATCATAACATCAATGCGTCCCTGGCGGATTTGGTCAATATTGTTTAACCCGATATCCTGAACCAGCTGATTTAATTCTACAACCATCTGTATCTGGTTGGATACAGCATGCAATACCGTTTCCTCCAGCTTCTTCTGTTCAAAGCTGTGACTGCTGCAGCCTTTCCCGTCTTTGTAAGTTGCACATACATAATAATAGTGTTTCCGCTTTCCCCGCGTTACGGTCCTGCGCTGCAAAGTGCGCCCGCAGTCTGGACAAAACAATATTCCGGCCAACGGCAGAAGGGTATCCTTTTTCGGCGGCCTTCTGGTATCACGCTCCATCATCTTCTGCACGATAGAAAACATGAGTGGATCAATAATTGCCGGATGGTTGTTCTCAACTACCACCCAGTCATCCTCGCTGCGCACCTTCATCTTTTTAATTTTATAATTCGGTGTGCCGCGTTTCCCCTGCACAAGCGTGCCAATATAAATCGGGTTTGTTAATATCCTGTTAATCGTAACAATACTCCATTTTGACTGTGCGGAAGCCTGAAAACCGGTCTTATATTTCATGCCAAGGCTCTTTTTATACTCTGATGGCGGCAATATTTGTTCATGCTCCAGAAAATCTGCTATTACAGACTGACTGTGTCCTTTGATTTTCATAGAAAAAATGCCCCGCACGACTTCGGCTGCATACTCATCAACAATAAGCTTATGCTTATCATCAGGGGATTTGCAGTACCCATAGCTCGCAAAGGCACCTAAAAACTCACCATTACCACGCTGAATCCGAAACTGGTTCCGCAGCTTCTTGGATAATTCGCGGCAATAGGACTCATTCATTATATTTTTTATAGGAATGATAATATCATCCCCCGCTGTACTGTGTTCACTGTCAACATCATCGTTAATGGCAATAAAACGTACACCAAAAGACGGGAATATCATTTCAAGATATTTTCCCGTTTCAATATACTCTCTTCCAAGTCTCGATAAATCTTTTACAATCACACAGTTAATGCTGCCGGACTGAACTTTTTCAAGGACAGAACGAAAACCGGGACGATCATAATTCGTTCCGGAATAACCATCATCATATGCTTCATTAATAAGTGTAATATTGGGATGATTCTTAAGATACGCGTGAACCAGTTTGCGCTGGTTCAGAATACTGTCACTGATTTTACCGTCACTATCCCTGCTCCTGTCCTCATTTTTGTCATCTTTAGACAGACGATAGTAAGCCATTGCCCTATATTCTTCCAGGTCTGGAACCTGTTTCTTTCTAACTGCCATAACAAACCTCCTAAAATTCTTTCAGGACATTTGTTTCTGGCGGTTATCCCAGATGGCTGACCAGGCCATCTCATTGATCGTATGTTCCTACTGTGAGATACTCGAAAAAATACTGCGTATCTTCCCTCGTTGGAATATCAGCTGCTCCCGCAGCTGATATTCCATATTATGTCTGACTTTTCATACCTTGTCAATAGGATTGCACCAGTTACCGCAAATTCCCAAAATCCTGATCTATACTGCTTGCATAGGCTACCAACCGTTCCTGTAAACTTACCCCTGTATTTGCGTATCCAATTTCCACTACAACTCCGTCATCCATATAACAATACGGATTTCCAATCTGCTTTATAAAACCTTGAATACGTTCTTCACAGGATTGTGAGGTGTCTATTACAACATCCCGTATATCTTTTAGCTGGGAGCGGTCCACTGTTTTTGCAGTTGCATGTTCCATAGAAAACTTCTTTCCTCTTTTTGTTCTTTTCTTGTTTCTGTTTTCATTATTACCAATTTAATCCACTCCTATTCACAAGGCAGAATCATTCCATTACATGCACTATAATTTGTACGGATTTTATGGACTTTATTTATAAAGCGCATGGACCTGCCATAACTTTAGCAGGTCCACTTATCCCATTACTGAAACAAATCAAGATTATCAAGCATCTGTGCTATATCGTCTTCCATTGTTTCCGATATTTCATCCTGCGGAGCCTCCGCCTGGATTTCTGTCAGATACATTCCGGTAATCCGTTCTTCTACAATCTGCCTTATAATCTGTTCAATCCTGCCTTGGCTATAACCAGAAGCAACTTTCACTTCTATTTTTCCTTGTGCCTTCACAAGTTCTGGATGGGAAACCAGATACTCATTCAGCACATCGACCATAACGGCGCTCTTTTTGTTGCCCAGGCTTTCCAAAAATTCCCCTACCCGGATCTGTTCCTCCGAATCAGCCCCAAACTGAAGGGTAAAACGATATTTTCCATCTTTTTTCACAGCACATCCCTCCGCCCGCTATACAGTAGGACGAAGGGAGAGCTGTTTCCTTGCCAGTATTTCATATCCAATGGCATTCGCATTGGGAGATTCCACGAAATCTGCTTTTGCCACCAGACGTGAAGCCTCAAAAAACGGGCGGAGCAGGATGCTTCCTCCTCCGATAAACACGGCGGGATTTGCGCGCAGGTCTACCTGCAGTTCACGCAGACGGTTTAGAATATCATTTGCATGCTGCTTTGCCGCTTCATAGATTGCCGTTTTTACATCATCCGGCAGAATAACACTGTTTTCCCCACGCAGTACGGCCGTGATATGTTCATCACTAATCAGCATATCATGCAAAGCTCCAACTTTGCGGATAATCTCATTATTCATCGTAATAATGCCCGTCTCAAGAGAACGGCAGAACTGGAGATCCGGCTTCCCGTTCTGAAGGAGCAGCACATCTGTCGTGTAGCCCCCTACGTCAATAATAAAAATACGGAGCGTATGGACTACCAGGCTGCTCTGCGGCACTACGGCAGCATACGCCTGCGGGAATACCATGACACGGTTAATCAGCACTGTATAAGGCTTGTCCTTATATGCAAATTGAATCATTCCACGTTTGAAATAACTGGCAAACTTATCTTTCAGTATACCATAATGTTCGGGAGGAAGCCCAACTGCTAACTGGATCTGTTCCAGCGGAGAATTACACCCGGCCCGCTCCATTTCCTTTGCTATTGCAAATAAGGAAAGGATAAAGTAACGGTCATCACAGGTCTTGTCCCTCATGTAGCTCAACCTCTGCCCGCTCAATGTCCAGAATTTCCCATCATACTCCAATATCTCTTCTGCCATGGGCGGTTTGGCCGTATGCTCGGAAAGGCCGGAGACAAACGAATCGTTCGGTGTCTTTATGGCATAATTGCCATGATCAATGGATACCAACATAATGAAACCTCCTAAATTTTTAAATTATTTTTATGCTATGGAAGCTAGTACACCGTTTAATATACGCATTTACAACTGAAATACGCATTATAAAAAAGAAAAACATTAAAAAAGGACAGAGCCAAAACTCCATCCTTTTTGCATTACTGTGTCTGCCTTTGAAGGCAGCCGCCCGTCCCGTATGGACACGCATTACGGTATGCCCTCTGGGTATGATAAAAAGCCCGCACTGCAAACTTTCTATATATTAGCTGTCGGCTCGAATGGGTGGCTTCCACCTCGATCTCCACCATGTCATCAATCATGGAAGCATATTTCGTACCCTCGGAGCTATTCATGGGTCTGCTTATACCGCCCCATCATATATTCATAGGCCGAGTCCACCAAAGCCGCAAACAGCTCTTCCTTGCTGTCATAATAGCCGTAAAATGCCCCGGTGGTCACGCCTGTCGTTTTGACAATGTTGTGCAGGGAGGCAACCTGAATCCCTATGCCTTTATCTCCTCTGATCCGAACTTTACCTCAGACTGTTATATGTTCCATCGTCTACCGCTTCCAACCACTCATTGGAACCGTTCTCACCGGGAACTTCAACCGCCAGATGCGAAAACCAGCTATCTTTTGCCGCACCATGCCAGTGCTTTACACCGACCGGGATATTGACAACATCCCCCGGACGGAGTTCCTGTGCTTCTTTTCCTTCTTCCTGATAATACCCACGCCCTGCAACACAGACCAGAATCTGCCCGCCGCCTTTATCCGCATGATGGATATGCCAGTTGTTGCGGCATCCCGGCTCAAATGTCACATTGAAAATCCCAACCTGTGATGTGGAAAGCGGGGCAAGGAAACTTCGTCCGGTAAAATACTGTGCAAAGCCATCATTAGGCTTGCCGATAGGAAACACCATCTTGGCCGCATGGGCAGCTTTTGCATCCTCACCTGCCGTCTCATCTTTCCATACATCCTTTGCCAGACCAAACACCGCCCAGCCCTTCGGCCATCCTGCATAAAAAGCAGCATGGGTGATGATCGCTGCGGCTTCCGCTTTCGTCACGCCATGTGCCTTCGCATTTTCCAAATGGTAAATCAGCGAAGAATCCGTAATACCAGAAGACATCAGCGCCACCATCGTTACAATGCAGCGTGTTTTTAGGTCAATATCCCGATTGTTCCAGTTTTCCCCAAACAGTACATCGTCATTATAGTGCGCAAATTCCGGTGCGAATTCGCCTAACTGCATCTTTCCTGCTGTCTGTATAATTTTCTCCATTGTCTTACCCTCCTGTCATTCATACCACATTTCCTGCTTGTTGTTTGCCGTTCTGTGCCATAACGCCCGCAAGGGCATGGGGAACAAAGCAAAGCTCCAGACCATGCTTTATAATCTCCCTTGTCCGGCTTTTATCCACTGTCCAGCTATGCTGTCCGGCAGCACCGCAGTAATATCCTTCACACTGGATGCCAGTCCACCCGTTCCATGGGAACAGAACAGCACCACCTTTTTGCCACTGAGATCATTTTCCTCCAAAAAGGAAAACACACCTTAACGTTTTCCAAAGAGGGCGGCACAAGCGGCATAGCAATATTCCCGGATTCCCAAGAACCGCATCCGGCAAGAGAAAGCGCCATCACAATCTCCCAAAAACCGGTCATCCATTTTCTCACAGGCTTTCTACCCATGCCTTCAGTTCTGCTTGTGCCACCACGCCGTTCAGCATTTTTCCTTTCAGTAAAATCGCACCAGGGCAGCTCGGCGCAAGTTTTTCATTTGTACTTCCCATCCCGCTTCCGCCGGAAGTGGCAAACGGCACAATCGTTTTACCCGAAAAATCATAACTTTCTAAAAATGTGTTGATGATTTTCGGCGC
>Ga0137308_100541_pt1 | contig 58710 bp, 85 predicted proteins | sample Inofrocosms_June_FD_97181 | JGI IMG/M metagenome (GOLD analysis project Ga0137308, IMG submission 97181) | Mouse cecal microbial communities from Vienna, Austria - N-Acetylneuraminic and N-Acetylglucosamine D2O microcosms_June | ecosystem: Host-associated > Mammals > Digestive system > Large... | reverse complement strand
TATTTCCATTTCTAATATTGCATTATCAAATTGAGTGCCAACCATATGAAAATATTTACTTTTCATTTCATTAACCAATTTATCAAGCACATTATTTCTTTCTTTTATAATTGCTTTATCTGCATCAATTTCTTTCACAAAAGAATCATTACTGTTTTTCATATAGTACACTTTAACATTTTGCATTTTATGTCCTCCTCTAAAAATCCTGAATTCAATCTTTATTTATTTTCTCCTAGATGCCAATAAAAACTAACATCTTCATCTTTTGGTATTTCACCAGATCCATTACCAAAATACGGCGAAGGTTCAATTTCCGTTTCATCATAATCATCTACATCCAATACAATTTTCTCCCTCTCATAAGCATCATTCACTTTCTGAATTGCCTCCTCAAGATTCTCCGCTTCCACAATAACAGTTCTCTTTAAAATCTCTCTTACACTTATTCCATATCTTGACATAATCTTTCCTCCACTTCTATACTTGAAATTGTGTTTTCATTGACTTATCGTGGGAAAACTGTATTTCCAAATTCATCTGTATATGAAAGAATTTTCTTCATACCATCTGCATCATTCCATATAAGATTTATAGCTACTTCCATAGCATCATCTTTTGTATACTTCGGATCGAGTGATACTTTAAAAGCATATTTCCAAATTGCCTTTGCAAGTTTATCAATTCTCCTATTAAAAAAATACTCATTAATCTTTACTCTTAATTTTTCAAGCATAAACTTCCCTCCACTTAAAATCATTAATTTATTGGCATTTTTGCCATTTATACAGCCTTTTTAGGGTGTAATGGGTACGAACCTTACCCACTATCCAGTTGTTTTCTTCTGGAATACTTTTATTATTTTCTTCATCAAAACAACGGAATTGTCATTTCAGCACATAAAGCATCCCATAATTCAAATATCATTTCCTTAATATCTTCCGCATCTTCTACTAATTCTCTTATGCTGTCAGGACAACCGCCTTTTCCTCTTTCTGGAATCCACATTTCAACATGTTCATCAATATCAAAATCATCTGAATATTCTTTCAGATTTTCCAAGAAAGAATCAATAGGATTTTCCATATCAAAATCAATAATCATGCTGAAATCTTCTCCTGCCGGTGAATGCTTTTCTAATTCAACATAATTTCTTTCGTTGCAATGCCATCCGCCATAATTTCCTTCCGGTTCCTGATAAATTGTATAGCCCCAATCTAATTTTTCCGCATCAACTAATAATTTCTCCAATTTTTTGTTTTTAATTTCTTCCATAACTTATTCCATCCTTTCCTTAAATTTAGTAAAATTTCCATGTTTATATATTCTCTTTTTGAAAAAGGCTCACACCCTTTGACAAGTGTAAGCCCTATGTATGTAAGAAGACCTGTTTTAATTTTCCGTGTATATGTCAATTCAAATTTTACAATAGACACAAAACGATTCTTTCATTGCCTTATGTATTATGATAACCTGTAGGTTCCTCTCCTCTTCTTTCTAATTCCATCCTCAACGCTTCCACTGAAACACATCCGGGAATAGGTTGCCCACAAGAAACATATGCCCATATACTATTTTTAATTTTGTTTGTTGTCCAATCCTTCACTTTTTCCAATTCCCATGAATAAACCATTATTAAATTCTCCCTATCCTCTGATCATCTCAGAATCTTCTAGTTCCTTCTGTGTCAATTCCCGGTTATAATACAACTCAGCCCATATCATACGCCCATTTACTTCCGTTCTGGTATCATAATTAATGAAATCCACCATACCAATTTTAGGATGTGTTCCGATGCTTACAGGACGCATAACGGAATAATATTTGTACCAATGGTATTTATTTGCTGATTGCCTTATGTAGTCGTTTGTGCTCATGTTGTGCGCCTCCTCATGCTGCGTAAAATGTTCCGTCTTCCAGAAACTCCCATCCATTAGCTTCGCAAGTTTCTGTTATCTCTTCCTCGTCCACTTCATAGAAATACTTGTAACCATATTCTTCATACTGTTTAGCAAGCATTACAAATATATCAGCAACTAATTTTTCCATTTTACGAATTGTATCAACCTGGATATTTTTATATTGCTGATACTCTAATTCTTCTATCCATTCTTCTGCAAAATCCGTCTTATCAGACACACAATAATTGTAATGCCCGTCATTGTAAGGCAATGCAACACTTCTTCCGCAAACTTCCATGTATGCCTCTATGGCTTTCTGCTCATGTTCTGTCATAGCGTTCCAAAAATCTTTGAATGTTTCCCCACAATATGACTTGTTACGGATTGCCTTGAATACGTCCATCAAGTCAAGTTTCCCGTAAATGTTCAATCCGTCTCCCTGACAATATCCTAAAGAATATTGTATCTTTAAATCACTGTTAGGGAAAAGGTTGTGTAAATCCTCTGTGTAAATTTCCGAAAATTCGTCATTTCTGCACAGATCATCAAGATACCACTGATTTACTTTTTCTTTTGCTTCTTCTGACAACTCAGGATAAGTATATACATTATAAGTTTCTGTTACTGTACGCATAAAAATTTCCTCCATTCTATTTAATTTTCCAATAATAAAAGCAAGCAACATTTCCACTTGTCACTTGCTTAATACTTCTCTTTCTATGATGCTTATTTGCCTTATTTAAGGACTTAATACAGCGCATATAAAATTATGTATATGCGCTGATTTAAGGCTTTAAATGGGCTTGTATGGACTCGAAACAGTAGTTTCATTGCCTATTTATTAAATTCATAAATTCATCATTATATCTATTAAAATATTTAGAGTTGTTTCTTTTATAATTATCGTTTCCATATACCATATAATACTGATGCACATCTTCAAGAGCTTTAACAACAAGATCATAAGGTGCTGCGCCATTTCTGCTATTTGATGTATGATAAAAAAGATATAATCCTCTTGTAGTCTCATTTAGTACAACATCCTGTACAAATTTCAACAAAATGTCTGCATTTGTTTGAAGAATATTAGAATATACTGCTCCTGGAATGCCAGAATTGTAATACTCAATTAGATGCATAACATCATGGTCACAGCTTTTTGTAACCTTATCACCAAACTTATTTTCTTCTTCAATTGTATCTCTTACAGTATTAATAACAGTAATTGATAAACCAACTAAAAAGTTTAACGTATCATTCGCATCCATTTGAATCATAGTTCCATGTACATAACTTGTAACAACTTTAGTATCAAACATAATATTATACCTCTCTTTCACATTTTAAAAATTATAGAACACATGTTCTATTTTGTCAAATAGCAATGAAATACACGATTTATTTATTATATCATTCCACATAAATAAGCCAACTTATATATTGGATTCCTTGCAATTTTCTGTCTATGTTCTTCCTCTGCTTTTGCTTTCCGTTCCATTCTGTCCATATATGCAAGTCTGTTATCCATTTCATTGTATTCTAATATTTGAAGTGGCGTTAGAGCATTTAATGGTGTTTTAAGTGTTCTGTCTATAACCTGATTTCCATCCTCAGTATCAATAATTCTAAAATCAAACATTTTCTTTGTCCTCCTCTATGCAATTCTTTTGTTATATTCTAAAATTCCTATTTCTTTTAACCTGATTATTTTGTGTCCACTATAAGTATAAACAACAAAATATCCATCCTTAATACAATCTTCAAGTTTATTGTATACAAGCTGATAATTTTCTTTATTTTGGCAATATGATTCTATTTCCGTAATTATATTTTTCATGATTTCCTTCTTGCACTTGTTTTCTTTTTGAATATTTTCCCAATGTTCAATATTTTTCTGTATCAACTCCACTTCTTTTCGGTTACGTTCTGTAATATATTCAGATATGATAAAATTTTTATATCTGCCATTTTCCTGTAATTCTTTTATAGCTGTCTCCATTTCATCAAATGGAATAGTTAAATTAGTATTGCATAAATCCACATCATTTTTGTGTAATTTTAACGGCGTTTTCCCACTACGTACAAAAGTAAATTTTTTACCATTTGCTATAAATGACTTAAAATAAAAATTTTCCATAGTCCTATACCTCCTCTAGTGATAACTTGACCATATCAACAACCACGCTATTTTTATAAAAATCCGGATTGTTATAAAATGCGTTCCATTCTTTTCTTATGTGGTTAATCTGCTTTTCTGTCAACCACATGTCTAATATATTCTCCAATAATGATTGTTTACTCATGATTCAATACCTCCATGTATTTATTTGCCTTTATAAGCACTATAAAACGGCTATAGCCTTATATTCTCCATAGCCGTTCTAACTACCTACAAAATTATTCCATCAAGCGGATCACACAACGCCTTCATTCCTTCATTAATTGTAATTAATCCGTGTTCTGTATTTTTCAAAATACGCTCTATAATTTCCACGGCTGCATCTTTATACTTTTTCTGCATCAATTCGTTGTTCATGTAGCTTTTTCGTTGTGCGTTGGCATATTCTTTCATGTATCGTGGTATTGTGTTCATGTATTTCCCCTTTCAAATTACAATTTCAAGACCTTTTCTTATTATATTTCTTCTTTCATATATTGGTCGTTCAATCCCAATTAAAGACTAATTGTGGAAAACTCTTTTCCAGCTCCAAACAATCGGTACAAACATAATCACCGATGTATTTTCCATCTTTATATATGTTTCCTCTGTACTTTCCTTCATTTGGATAAAAAGTAATGTCGATTTTGTCCGCTTGTTTGTGATCATCTCCATACCACATATCTATATTGATCATACCTATCCCCCCTAACATTCATAATTTTCTTGTAAATCGTTCATAATCTCACAAGCCATATCTTCATCAATGCCGATTCTTTCCGCTTTTTTCAATGACTTTTCGCAAGCCTTAAAAATTTTATACGCTTTCCGGCTGTCCTCATCATATCCAAATTCTGAACAAAATTCTGAAAAACCGTAACGACTGACTTGTCCATCTGATAAAAAACAATAGAAAGCAAATAAAAGTTCCTGCTCTGTGCTGATTTCAGGATTCATAATTGATCCCCAAAATTCAAAAGCCGTCTTCTTGTGTAAGTCTGTATTAATCACTGTTGTAATGTGGTTATTATAGTTCTGCTGCTTCTCATCAGCATTCCAACACTTGTTACCTAAAAAAGTAGATGTGATTTTGAAATTTTTGTAAGTTGTTCTCATAGTTTTACCTCTTTAATCTTTCCGCCACTCATGATATAATCAGAGGAGCGACTAATCTTTAAAGTTTTTAGTTGCGTTTAGAAGGTAGCGGAGTTGTCCAGACTGTTACTACCTTCTATTTCTCTTTTTTTTGTTCTGTTTCGCTCTTGCTCATTCAGATTCCGACTTTTACGGAATGACAGAAACATTTTTTACTAACCTATTGAATGGTTTATAGTATTCTAATTTTTATAACCGATACCAACACGGACAAGTCTACGCATATCGTCAGTAACTGGGATTGATGGAGGCGTTCTCCACCTACTACCCAGCACCCCACTATAACGGGATGAATCACTTTCTTTGATATCGTTGACTTTTCAATGTCACCGGGCCAGTTGTTTCTTGACAAGTCTGTATTTAATTGTAAATGCCCAAACGGAAAATCGAATCCCGTGTATGTTGCTTGCTCCTGCTGGGCGGTTGTGGTATTAATATTCAGTTAAAAACCATGTTCCAAACTCTTCATTAGTACTTGCAATAAAAACCTGATAAGCATCTTCTCTTACTATAAAGTTGTCACCTTCTAACATTTTCAAAGCCTTATTTTTTTTAATCTTGTGCGCCTTGAATTTTCCATAAATTATTTGAATATAGATATAAGTTTTTTCTTTCATTGTCCTTACCTCCGTTTGTTTCACAACCATTTAGTTGTTTCTTTATGTCATTATCTTATCACAACTTTTTAGTTGTGTCAATACTTTATTTTTGTTTTTTTCATCTTTTTAGTTGTTTATTTGTGCAACAAAAAAGCACTATGTAAAAAATACATAATGCTTATTCTGCCTTGCTTCCATTTGGGAATATGAAAAATGAATGATATTCACATCCCATTATTTCAGCCATTTTTTCAAGCTCTTCTTGTGCAAACTTTCCAGTCTTTAGCCGTTTAGAAATGTTTTGCTGACTCATTCCCATTCTTGCCCCTAACTCAGTAACGGTTATTCCAGCCATTGCACAAGCAGATTCTATTTTTTGTTTTATAGTAATCTTTATCGCCCCCTAATCCCAATTTATAGCATCATGTGAAATAGTTCCATTTTCTGCAATATCTTTTTCAGCATCTTCTAACGCTTTTCTTTCTGCCGGTGTAGCCTTTGTATAATCTGGATCCCATGCAAGAACAAGTTTCTTTATAAATTCAAGTGCAAAATTTTGATCACTTTCTGGTAATATCTCCATAAGGTTTAATGCTTCCTTTGTCGCTGCACTCATATAAACACTTCCTTTCTATTTATAAATATCACCTCTTGTGTCAACATTCATAATATATAATACTTCAATTTCTCCATTCTTGCCATAATTATATATTATCCTGTACTTTCCTACCCTTAACCGTTTTCTTCCGTCTGAATAGCCTTGCATGGTCTTTATATCGCCTTTAGGCGGATTTTCTGTCAATCCCTCAATCCCTGCTTTAATTCGCTGTTTTGTCGGTTTATCCAACGATTCAATATATTTTACTGCCTTTTTAGCATATTCAATTTTCACGTTGTCAACCTCCTATCTTTATTATATTATATCAGATTTTACGCTTTTTTCAAGTATTTATCCACACTATGAGAAACACCGCCTATATGGTCAAAATACGGCTTTACAAGCGGTATTCCTTTACTATGGATAAAATAATTGTTTTATAGGCTTTGTTCGTTTTACAAATTACATTCAGATATAATACAACCTCCAAAAGCTCGTTGAAAAATTTTCACTGATTTATAGTGACCGTTCTTTAATACTCTATAAGAGCGTAAAGCCATAAATATATTTTGTTGCCCAGGATTTATGGTGTTGCTGTATTCTTCGTGATATTCATCATATCCACGACTTAACAACCATTTAACGGCTGTATAAAAATCTGTTAAAATTGCCTTGTTATTTTCTTCTGTTGTTGCTGTCAACTTGTGAACTGCTACAGGTTCAATGTGATAATACATTGTTTTTATTTCTGGATTGTATTCGCCTTTAACAATTAAATTTTTCATTGTCATACCTCCACAATTCTATATTCTTTTTTTTATTACTTATCCATGCCCACAAAAGAGACTTTTCAAGGGATACGGCTAAATGCATCCGGCTTTAATGGCTATGTCCTCATTGTATTGAGTGGTTCACCAGCTTTCTACACCGCCTCACGTTTGATTCTGTTTTTATGGGACAGGATAATTAATAAAATTATGTATTGCTTTTGTTGCTTTTTATTTCTCGTTTGAACATCACATTCCTTTTTAAAAAGCAATTGACCGCTTTTAATATAGAAGAGAGTGCCATTGTTACTTGACACTCTCTAAAGGTTCTTATGTATATCTATATGCAAGATTCCGCACTACAAGTAATAAGTGCTTATAGTCACTATTTGCAAACTTACGCACTGCAAATCATGCGTTTTTATTTCTTTCAATGATAAGTAGATACTTATTTTTGTATCTGTGGAATATCTCAGCAGCTAATGCCCACTAACCTATCATCCTTTATTTTGATTGCCGTCCGTAAAACAGATACAAAATACAATTCTGTTTTTCGTGTAGCAATTCATTTATAACCCTTAAACAGTGCCTTTTATCCTTAATACCGTTTTAACGGTTCCCACCAACTTATTACTTCTCTACTTTGTGCCAGATCGGAAACCCTCACCACCGTTTCAAGAAATATAAGCCAATTTCGGCATATCTTTATTATGACATTGATCTGCTTAATTCGTGACGCTATCGAGTGGATATTGTTTCAATCCTACTAACATGCCCATATTTCAGAGCCCACGGTTTATATAGCGACTGGTACGCCGTGTAGTTTACCATCCTGTATAGACGGTCCCGACAAGTCGGAGTCCTCAAGGAAATTAACAGTTAGATTGTTTTGCATCCTGATTTCTGGATGGTTCTTTGTATGCCTTTAGTCTGTATCGGGTACAGCTTTCAAGAAATGTGTCCGGTGTTCCGTGTCCACAAGTAGGCATTCCCTGGTTGATAGTTACTTTTTTCGTTTTGGGATTTTCACGACTTGACATAGCCTGAATAGATGATATAATAAAGATGCAATGGCTATATGCTGTTGTGAGTGTGAGAAGCGGTTTTCTTAACTTGTCAGGTTGGAACCGCTTTTCTTTATTCCCTTAACTTGATTATATCTTACCATGTGCTTTTCTATTTGTCAATAGTTTTTTTCTATTTTTTTAGAAAATATCATTGCCATTTTTCACTATCTGGCTCTTTATATTCTAAAATATCCCCAGGTTGACATTGCAAAACCTTACATATTTTATTAATAGTTTTTAAAGTCACAGGTTCATTTTTTGAAATAGCTGTAATTGTATTTGCACTAGCTCCTATTGCCACACGCAATTGATCCCTTGTCATCCCTTTGCGGTTAAGCAAATCTAATAATTTATAATAAGCAATCATACATTCACCTTCCTTTATAATTTGATATGCCGATATTGATTATTTCATTATACCAGATTATTTCTACATTAAAAAGGTGTAAAGCCTTAATAATTCAATAGACTTTACACCGTGGTTGTGATTGTTATTCAATTACATTTCGTATTCTTCAGTTGGAATACCTAAAGCGGATAGCTTGTTTTTAATAACCTTTAATTGATAATCAAGTTCAGAATTTTCATGATCACCGTTTGCTTTTTTAATGCGTTGTAAGTCGGTATATTTATCAATCATTGTTGTAATAAGTTCTTTTTCGGTCATATCTTCTTGTACCATCCTTTCACCTGCTTTCTACATTGTGGCTTATGCTGCTACAATGTAAGTATATCACAACTCAGGTGCAAAGTCTATTCAATTATCAATGTGCTTGTGTTTTGGTGTTTTGTTTTATATTTAACTTATATATAGATTATAGCACGTAATACGGGTAAATGCAAGAACTTTTTGCACGGAATACGTGTATTTCGGACTTATTTTTGTACAAAAATAATTATTTGTTTTTGTGTATATTGTACAATTATTATCATAGCAATATAACGTTGCAATATGCCCAAAATTGACAGAATAAATGTTGTGTGGTAGATTATATATAAACACGTATAACGTGCCTTAAAATTGAAAATATGAGCTTGTAGAGGTATATTATAGATGGGATACAATGAAGCAAAAAGGAAAGCTAATGACAAATACGATAAAGAAAATATGGTTGCATACACTGTAAAATATCAGAAGTCAATTTATGAAGCTGTGGAAAAGGCTATGTCTGATAGTGGAATGAACCGGAATAAATGGACAACTACCGCAATCATGGAAAAGTTGGAAAGAGATGGATATATTCGGAGCAAAGAGAATCAATAGAAAGATGGTTCACCAAAAAAGGGTATCGGAGTTTTAATGAATATGTAATTGCGCTGATTGATAAGGATATGGGGAAAGGACAGTAACAAATAACTGCTACTGCCTTTTATTGTTTATTACTAGATTGATTAAACTTATAATGAATAGGAATAAAGATATAATGTTTTGCGCTATGATTAAATATACTATTGACGCAAATACAAATATTATGTTTACTTTTTTCATGTTATGTTTTATAATGAGAATATGCGGTTGGTGGGAACTTACCCCACTCAGGAGTTACCGCATATAAGGTTTTTAATTGCCTAAACTCAATAGTTTAATTACGAAATCAAACAAGACGTTTAACAATGCTGCCGTTGCGGTCACAACACTAGCTATTGCTATCAGTCTTTTATTATTGAGTTTAGGCTTTTTATTACCTTTTTTACTCATTATGTATTGCCCCCTTTCGATGTATTAGCTAAGATGTCATTTCTTAACTTGTATTTATTATAACTCATTTTTGATTTATTGTCAATGTGTTTTGTGCTGTTTTTAATCATTTTTAGCTAATTATTTATTGCATTCAAATTGACAAAAAAGTAAAACAGAGGCAGAGTAACGTATTAAAGAGAATTGGAGGAGTTTGTATGGATGCAAAGAAAGTATTTCGCCAAATTATGCTTGAACGTAATACAAACTATGACGAAATAGCCGCTAAACTTGGAATGAATACACAATCACTTAGAAATAAAATCAATCGGGGGAATTATGGCTTGGTTGATTTCATAGAAATGATGGATATACTTGGATGTGACGTGCAGGTTGTGATGAGGGATAGCAAGAAAGTGTTTGATTAATTGTTTGGTATTTGTAAACATAATATTTTGTATTAGTTTTATTTCAGTTGTAAAATCAGAAGGATTTGTTTAGCATTAGTATTATTTTTGTTTTGCTATACTAAACACACAAGGTTTAAACCGAACAAACTGACCTTGCCGAAAATGTAATTTTTTCATTATTTGTCAGTGTCAGTTTTGAGCTATTATAAATATTTTATACCTATATTCAGCAGTTGCATTTACTTACAAAGTGTAGCTTAAACATACCATAATACTATACTATTACGGTATGTTTGTATGATAGGGGGAATGTTTACATTTTGAAATAGATCAGCAATTGTCAGAAAGCCCCTATCTGTTCTATCCATACATCACCCTTGAAAATTGTGTCCGAAACACAAACAATTCACAAAAACAATTCGGAATCCTATTCGGTGCCATTCCTCAAAATCATTATAAATCAATGCAATATAAATTTTCTGACAATTATAATTCATCTCTAAACTCAAAAAATTCAACCTAAAAAATCTCCTAAAACCCTTGAAAAATAAGCATTATCCCGAACTCACTCTAAAATTACACTTATAACAAGCAACCAGTCTCAATATCAAACCACAAAATCAATATACAAAATATCAAAATATCTAATAAAATCAATGTTTTTCTTAACTCATATCATCTTAAAAATTCCTCTCTACCGAACTCATATTTAACTACATGGAAAATTGTTCTTATTTTTCTTTTTAAAAAGAGAATATATAAACGTAACTAATCAGATGATTACAAAAAAAATTAAAAGGAGTTAACATTATGTCTGACCAAAAATTATATCTAATACCTACAACACCCTCATATGAATATGAACCATATAACCACATTTATTTGGTAACAGCACATTCTAATCAAGACGCATACAATAAAGCAAAATCTGAACTTGATGCAAATATCCCACAAGAATTACCTGAATATGAATCATATGATATAGAAATACATAATTTGCCAACATTTCCGTTTCATAAGTCAAAGAAATATGATATACTAAATCCAATATTTCTCAGCACGAAAGGATTTGAGCATATGGCTTATTTTAACGTAAACTGGAATGACTATATCAATGATTTATCAGAATTAGCTGCCAAAGAAGAATGGTCAAGCATTACATATCCAGACAAAAAAATACTTACTAATTATATGGTACATACTTACAGAAAATTATCATCGGAGAAAAATATCATTATCAATAAAGAATATGCGCTTTTCAATACAGGATTGTTTACAGAATTTTATCAGCCAATATACGCATATAATGATAAAAATGGATTACAATTCCTTACCTCCTACGAATAAGGAAATATGAATATATCTGAACGTCCGCCAAGAGCAAATTATTTTGAAGATCCGTCACTTTTATTATTTGACTGGCACTATGAAATAAATATAAATTACAAGCACATTCTAAAAGACATAAATAATCTTGATAGAATACCCGAAAAATTAAAAGATAGTAAAAACATTCTCAATAATCTTAATGGTTCAATTGAAACCATGAAGAAAAAAGTATCGTCTAACTACAAATTAGCAATACCACAATACTATGAAGGAAAGATACAATTATTATTACCATTATGTTTAGAAGATGATGAAACTCCTTCACTTGCATTAACAGTAAGTAAAATAGGAAATTACTATCAAGGACATACATGCTTGACTTTAGATATGGCATATAACAATGCTAGGTTAATAGCCAAACCAGAAAGCAATTGGTTGAATCTATAAACATTTTTTAATATATTTCTTTTATTATGACAGGTGGAAAACATCTGTCTTTTCTTATATTTAAAATCTCAAAAATTATATCTCTTCTCAATCTAAATATAGAAATAATAAATATCCAATATATTTATCTTTCCATAGCACACTAAAACACATAATTACATTGTTCCCATATATAAGAGGGGTACACTTTACATCTTTTACTATTTACTGGCTATATACTCTTCTGCTTGTTAAAAAATGTAGAAGTAATGATCGAAAACTAATAAACATAAAGGAGAAAATCACATAATGAACACCACTAATATTAAAACAGCATTATTCACACCAGACTCACCAAATAATTTTGAAATTAAGAATATCATATTGAGAATTTCTAAAAATAGAAACAGTAAATGTGAAATACAACCTATATACATACAAGTAATTTTATATCCGAGAAAAGAGAATACATAAATAACCACTACTACTATGTCACCAATAAATACTAATAAAAACCAATCACTAACCACCAACAATCAAAAAGTTTTTAAAAGAGTGATTTATGAGCTATGCGAATAAATCACGGAATATATCTTCTCTTGATAATATGAGTCTATTTAGATATTGACTTACACAAAATGACCTCTGTAGCAGACCCAAATGAAGAAAAGATTTGTATTTGGGTCTTCAGTAGCAGACCTAAACGCAGTTGAGAGAATTTTATCTGTTGAATATTTTTTATGAAAGAATCGAGGTGATTTTTCTAATTGTTGAAATGTAGAAATACAAGTTAGAACATTTTTGTTTTTTATAACTATAAACAATTTTTTATGAAGAAAGGATTTTTTTAATGCAACAGATTAACATTGATGAATTAAAGTCACACCCACGTAACAATGAGTTTTTTGATGATATTACAGGTTCAAATTGGGATCAATTTATTGATTCAATGCGAGAACGTATTAAAAAAGGTAAAACAGGGAATGTTGAGCCAATTGTAATAACACAAGACAAAGTTATAGTTTCTGGACATCAAAGGGTACGTGCTTTAAAGGAACTTGGAATTACACAAGTAAATGCTGAAATTAAGATTTATGAATCTGAAGATGAAATTATAGCAGATCTTATTGAAACTAATATTCGCCAACGTGGAATAGGCAACCCTAATGCCATGAAATTAAGTAGATGTATTAAAGAAATTGAAAGAATTTATGGAGTAAGGAATGGAAGTTCAAATGAAAAGGGTAATAACAGAATTGGTGAACCGAAAGTTTCGGCTGACCAATCTAACGTTGCTAATATGTTTGGTCTTTCTGTTGATACCATTCAAAATTATAAAAAACTATCAGATTTAATACCAGAATTACAGGATTGGGTCGAAACAGGTATTCTTGCTCCTACTACCGCTATCGCTCTTATCAAGTATATGTCTCCTAGTGAACAAGAAGAATTTGTTAAATCTATGGACATTACACATAAGATTACAAAAAGAGAAGTTCAACAATATATCGACAGAATTAAACAACTTGAAACCAATAATCCAAAAGTTAAAGAACTAGAAAATCAAATTTCTGATTTAAAAGCAGAAAAAAGCATATTAGAGAGAAAGGTAAAATTGAACCAAGAAGAATCTGATAAGTATAACAAACTGAAAACTGAAATTGAATTTCTCACAAAACAGAAATCAGATTTAGGAAGACAAATAAATTCTGCTACTGAGTTAGCTGGTTTAACTGTTAGATTGCAGAAATTATTAGAAGATGAACTTGCACCTATCAAGTTTAAACGTTGTATGGAAACCTTAGACTCTAGTGATGTATGTGTTAGTAACTTAGAAGAAATTATCACAAAACTTGATAGTTGGTCTTATGAAATGAAGAAACTATTAACAAACAGCTATGATGATATTGTAGATGAATAATAAAAAGAAAGATGAGGGTATTACATATGGAAAATTTAATGAATTATGAAAATAATAATCATGAAAATGAAAGTACAAATATTGATGAGATTTTAGCTAATTCGCAAAATGGCGTAATTGAAGCTCTCAAGATTATAAATAATCAAAACAAAAAAAGAGATGCAAAAATTGATATTCTTATTGATGATATGGGTTCAACAAAGACAAAAGTAGAAAGTTTAGAAAAAAATACTAACGTCATATGCTCACCATTTCATTCAAAACGAAAGAGAAACTTTAATAGATTATGCAAAGCACGAGTATGGGAACTATTTAATCATGATAAAGACTCTTGTGAATATGTATTATTCTCCCATTTTCTTTTCAAAAAGATTTATGGTGACATAGCTACTCATTTTGATTTAGATACATGGCACGATTTAAGTATGGAAAAATTTGAGGAAGAAAATAGTACATATTCACAGGCAAAAGAATTTGCTAGTTATTGGACTCCATCTAATTGGTATGTAAAAGATTGTATTAACGGAATGATTTCTAAACGAGATAAAGGTATTCTTAGTCCTGAAAGATGTAGAGCTTTAACAGAATATTTAAGAATAACAAATAATGGTGAGATCAATCCATTTGTAGCATAGGCAGGTGATCACTTGCCTAACTATGTAAAGATACCACGAGAAATAATCTATAACAAAGATATTGGTGATAAGCGTGTAATCATATTTGCTTACCTGTGTTCTCGTAGAGCGTTGGACGATACAGTGGCATTCAGTATTTCAGAACTGTGCCACTGGTCATACCTAAAACCTAATTATCATGATGGAAAGATAAATCACAAATATCTGGAAATGTTAGAATCACTCTCTCACTATGGATATTTTGAATCTTATCCTAATTTTGAAAAACTGGCAAAAGAAAAGAAAAATTCAACAGATTATTACAATATAAAAATCAAAACGGAGAAATATGATATACCTGATAATTTTGGAATTATCTATTTTGATGAATTAGGAAAGATTTTGAATTTCAAAGAAGAACTAAAAGATATCAAAGTAAATGGAGAAATAATTGATGTAACCAGAATGTCATCAGCTTATATCCTATTACTTCTCTCCTATCTTCGTGTAAATATGAATCGAAATCCAAACAAGCCATTATGCTGCTATCGGCTATATCAAAAGATCGCAGAGGATATCGGATTATCAGAACGTTACATATCACGGATTGTAGAAATGTTAGATGTAATGAATATTATAAAGTTTCAAGAAGGAAAGCGGATCAGATATAAGAAACAAGATGATAAATACGGATTTCTTACTACTCCAAAGGTATTTGCTGATTGTAGGCATTTTGTAAAAGGTGAGAATGGAAATCAGGTCATAGATTCTAATTATGATTACAAAATAGAAATCCAGAAACAACTTGAAATTTTAGAAGAAATACAAAAGAAAATGTAGAAATAGATTGTGGATATTATCGTGTCGCAACAAACATTTTATTCAAAAGGAGAACTATTATGCCAATTACAAACAAAAAATTATTAAACAGAAAAGGAGAAATCACAGTAACTAATGACACAGACAACTAACAGATATGGAATTTATGAAGTAGATCACACAAAATTTGGAGGATTAATTTTTCCATCAGATTTCAACACGGATTATAGAGGAAAAGATAATACAAACGGTTCTCAAATAGCAAGTCGTATAGAAGCAGATCAGCGAAGAGAAGAAAAACTTTGGAAAAAAAATCGAGAAGGTATTGAAAGGAATAAAAATTATGGCAAGTAAATCTGGATACATAAACATTGATGAAAATGAAGAAATAACTATTGAAGAACCAAAACTATCAAATTCAGTATCTGTTTCAGAGCAAGAAGTATGTATCAATTTTATGAGAGATGAAGATTATGCCACAATCTATACCTCAGATACTACATATATGACTAAATTAGATAAATTATGTAAAGCAAGTCCAGATATGTACTCTCTCATCGCTGATACTGGAAGAGGAAAAACATATCGTGTTGAAGACAAGACCCTGATTAGCTTTAGAGCAAAGAAAAGAAAAATGTCTGATGAACAGAAAATTGCTGCAGGTGAACGAATGAGAAAATACCAAGCAAGTAAACACAACTGAGATACCGTTATTTGTCAGAAATCAAATGGTATACATTAGCGTAGAAAATTCTAATGTACTTATTGATAAAATTATCGACTAAAATAATTTGTCTCAGAAATCTAATGTACAAAGTAAAATATGGAGGATGTTTAAAAATGTTAATGAAGAGAAGTTTAAGAGAATTAATGAAACCCAAATTTAAAGGCAACACACTTACAATTGAGCTGTCCGATTTTGGTTATGCAAACTATTTTGTAGAATGTGCATATCACTTTGATAAACATGAAGATAAATACGCCCTTTCTATGTGGTTAAATCGTACTGATCTGGATGATCGGATGAAGTTATCTTCTAAGAAAGTTGATACACAATACATACCAGGAACTAGAGAAACCATTATAGAGAATATCTGTAGAATTGTACACCATTGTGCCACTGTCACTGATAAGAGAAACGGCAAAAAATATTTTGACCACTTTGTCGAGAGATATGAATATGAACTTGCTTGTTTTGAGCGTGGAAATGAGTTGTTTGAGCAGGAAAAACTGGCGAAATTAAATGATAACCAAGACTGATTATAGATATTTTGATAAGTCAAGACAGACTGCCAATATATCTGGTTATTATAAAACACATATCGGATGTGTGGCAGTTTACCAAGGAAATATCATTGGTATAGGTTGTAACTGTAATAAAACACATCCAATACAGAAGAAATATAATAAATATCGTAAGTCATCTGATACTATGTTGCCAAAATTACATGCTGAGATAAACTGTATAAATTCTATCAGACATTTAGATATTAACTTTTCAAAAGTGAAGTTATACATATATAGGATCAGAAAGGATCAGCCGTTTGGATTATCACGTCCTTGTCCTTCCTGTATGGCAGCAATAAAGGATCTTGGAATTAAAGATATTTATTACACTACTAACGATGGTTATGTACATGAAAGAATAGAAAAATATGATGTGGGAGGTGTTGCTTAGGATTGTGTGAAATTTGCGGAAGAAGTATTGGACACGACTATAGATGTCCGAATTATACTCCACCAAAAGCTGTTCACTACTGCTCTTCTTGTGGCGATGGGATTTTAGATGGAGAGGAATATATTGAGAGCCTGGATGGGAAATATCGTCACTATGAATGTTTTCATGATATGAGGGATTTATTGGAGTGGCTTGGATATGAGGTTAAGACTATGGAGGAAAATTTTGAAAGATATTATTAGATTTATAAAAAGGCTATTTGGTAAATATGAAACCGGATATGAATATTGGATTTACACTAAAGAAATCAAAGTAAATCCTGGGTGGCGTAAAACCAGAATAGGCAAAGCGAAGTTTAAAAGAAAATTACAGTATTGGTATCGTACTGGTGAGTTTGAGTCAAAAATTGTTTGGACAAGGATTTTAATTTATTGGATGGATATAGCTCAGTACGCATAGCTGAAATTAAAGTAATTGATAAAGTGCATGTATATTTTATGGATTAAATAGAAATTTCGTTAGTTTATAAATTGAGGATGGAATAAAGGAGGATAAATGGCTGGTATTAGCGTACCTCAATATGAGATTTTTAAGATAGGAACTAATAAACTGAAATATTATAACTGGGATTTAAAAATCACCAAAAAAGATGCATTTAAATTTCAAGAGTTAGTGTCATTATTTGAAGCACAGGAATTTCGTATAATGGCAAATAAAATTTTAAAACAAAAGATTTCGGAAATTGATTTCTCAAAGATATTTATACAAGTGGTTATAGAAAAGAAATCAGATTTTAGTAGAGCTACTTGTAAGAAAGGCGTAACAGTTAATGGAATAAATTATCGTAGATTTGTAGGAACAACTGGAGGGTTAAAAAATAACACTCTTCTATTTTGTAATTCAAAATACATAGATGAATTAAATGAACTTTGCGAATGTAAAAGAAATAAAAGTATTCCGCTTGTTCCAGCGAAATACGAAGCATATAAAGCACTGACTTGTTCAGCATCTCAACCAATTTGTATTCCTAATGGAATCTTAGTTGTAAAGGATTGTATTACACAGTATTTTGCAGATGTAATATCTTTAGATGACGGTAAAGATTCTGATGAACCTGTTATGGAAACAGTATTACATAAGAAACTTGAAAATACTGTATCAGATGGTTTTAATCTATGTACTATTGAATATATGGAACGAGTATCCAAATTTTTAGGATTAGATTATATACCAGGTGGTGTTTGTTTAAGAAACGCATGGTTAAAGGGGATGCTCTATCCGTTTCCAATTGTTGAATTTATTGAAGAATTCAATAACGGAAATTACTTAATAGAAGATATTTGGGGAAATATTCAAGATATTCGTAAATGCGAAATGATTATAACCGAGTCATCATTAAAACTGTGGATGGCTTATGATAATATTGAAAGTTACGAAAATGCTTATAAAGAATGTGGTTATGGATTTTCAGTTACAAAAATATCTCCTCATGTATTAGAAGAACAAAGAGAACTTAATTATCAATATTTACAATCATATGAATTTACAGATGAAGATATAGAAGAACTATGCACCCCAACAATAAACTATTTAAAGGATGCCATGTGTGGAGATTACTCTTCTACTGTTAAATTTTTAGGTATTACTGGAAATACAGAAGTAAATTCCTGGCAACGTGCCTTATATACAAGTGAATATATGCTTGACGATCCATATGTTATTGACTCAGTTCACAGATTCATAAAAACGAAAATAAATGATGCAAAGATTGGGAAATTATTTGTGCAAGGTAATTATCAAATTGCCAGTGGTGATCCATTCGCACTAATGCAATCTATTTGTGGATTAGAAGTTACAGGTTTACTTAAAGAGGGTGAATGCTATTCTAAATTTTGGATTGATAAAAACGAAGATAATGTTGTTGTTTTCAGAAGTCCTATGACAAGTCATAATAATATACGAATGTGCGGGGTAAATAATGCTGAAGAATGTCAACGTTGGTATCAATATATGAATACTATCATGATTATTAATGCCTGGGATTCATTTTGTATGGCTGAAAATGGATGTGATTGGGATAGTGATATTTTATTTTCAACAAATAATGCTGTATTAAAAAGAAGATATAGAAAACTTCCTGCTATTGAATGCGTACAACGTAATACATCTAAGATTATCGTTACAGAAAATGAAGTAAAAAAGACAAATAAAAATGGAATGGGCAATCAAGTTGGTACTATTACTAACTACGTGACTTCTATGATGGAGGTGCAATCACATTTTGAAAAGAATTCCAAAGAATATGATGAATTAGAATATAGAATTGGATGTGGACAGCTTTATCAACAGGCAGAATTGGACAAGATTAAGGGAATTGTCGCTACCCCTATGCCTAGTTGGTGGTATAACATGAGAGCCTGTGCTGACAACAGATACTTACAGTCTATATGTGCATATCGCAAACCATATTTTATGATTTATATTTATGAGGAAACTAAAAGAGATTACAAGAAATATATAAAAGAAAGCAATGATAAATGTTATGTAATATATAACTGCTCTATTAATGACTTATACTCAAATATTGATAATTTGTCTGATGAACAGAAAGAATTTTTGTTTTGGTATGAATTTAAAATGCCGGTTGGGACAGGAAATTGTTCTATGAATAAAATTTGTCGATATGTTGAAAGTCAATTAGATGGGTATAAATCGCAGTTACGTAAAAATTCTTTGTTTGACTATAATGTTTTAAAAACGAAAAGACGTTGCACTGAAGAACATAGACAAGCATTAAAGGAATTAGAACAGCATTATTGTGAATGTGTAAAAGAATATAAAAAACAAAAACATTATAACAAGGGCGATTCTAATAAAAATAGACACTTTCTTTATACTAAATTTAATCGTGATGCAAAAGAAATATGTCCTAATGATGAAGAACGATTAAATATTATTTTGGATATTTCTTATGGTTACAAAGGGAACAAGCAGTTTTGTTGGGACTGTATTGGAGAAGATATAATAAAAAGATTGGAGGAATTAAGCACTGTATATATTGAATGAAAAAGAATATATAAGAAATATTTTAGTTTCTAAAAAGAAACCAGATAATCTATCTATGGGATATTTTATAACCCTTATTGCCAAGTATTACTATTCTGATGAGTCAGATATTGAAGAATTATCTAATATTATAAAGGGAAAAATATTAGAATTTGAATTGGATAATTATCAGGAATATAAATATCATAATAAAATTGTATCTGTGTGTAGTGAATTATTTAATGGAAAAATAGAACAACACTTTAAAGAAAAAGAATATATTCCAATTTATGAATCAGAGTTAAATTTTATAAATTTATTACCTGATGATAGACAAAAGAAACTGATGTTTACACTTTTTGCAGTTGCTAGATATATGGATTGTGATGGTTGGATCAATAAGAAAACATCAAAAGATATTTCGGAGGTTTTTAAAATTGCGAATATCACCATTACATCTGATAAACGAAATGAATTATTACACGAATTATATACTAATGGGTTTATTTCTTTTGGGAAAAAAGTAAATAACCTAAATATTAAAGTTAAGTTGGTCGTTTCTGGTGATATTGGTTATAAAGTAAAAGATTTTACTAATATTGGAAACCAATATATAGGGAATTTTAAAAAAGGATATAAACAATGTAAAAAATGTGGCAAAGTCATTAGAGTTACTGGCACAAATAATCAGTATTGCAAAAAATGTATAAAAGAAAAACAGTTAGAATGGCAGAGAAAAAGTATGAAAAAAATAAGAGAAACTAAAAAATGTGAAGTTTCTTAAAAATTAAAATATGCCCATTTTATAGGCATTTGAAGGGCTTTTTTAGAAAATATATCGTTTTCTTTTAATGGTATATAATATAATTATTTTTTAACTTGTCACTTACGGGACTTGCAATCGCTATCCTGTTAAATAAATATTTCGTCTAAGATATGGCTATAAGTTAGTTGGGATGATGCCATATTAAAAACTTGTAAAACGTAAAGAAACCAGTTTAGACTCCCATTCGAGACTGTACGGATTTGCTGCTCTGGAAGTAATTATATAGGCGTTTATAAGGAGTATTTTGAGATTTATTTTTTCTTTGTTTTATCTCTCATTTCTTATACGGGTGGTGATACTGCTGATCTAGCGGTATCGTCATTTGTTATTTTTATTAATATTAACGCAGATTAAGTTGGAGTGGTTCCACGCATGGCTCATAACCATGGTACACGGGTTCAATCCCCGTATCTGCTATTATAGTTTGTCTGTTTATTAAAACAGTCCTCCGTTGCTTGGCTCATCGCTAACAGCCTGACAAATTGTAAAATATATGTGTTATAAAATATAAAAAAAATCATGAAAGGAAGATTTCAAATGGCAAAATTAGATAATACACACCAAACAATTGAAAATATTGTAGGTGCAAGAGTTGAGGAAATCAATGGCGAATTAGTTTTAGTGAATGAGGAAGCATTTGATGCTCCTATCAGCATTGTGAATATGTTTAAACAATATGTTGGACAGGCTATTGATCTTAAATTGGGTGGAGCTGCTCCAATTTCTAGTTCGATGTTTGATGAAGAATGAAAGTAGGTGACTACTCTGTATAATTTTAATGAAGAATTAGCAAAGTATGGATTAACTACTGATACATATGAAAAGGTATGCAAGGATATTTCTGACAAATTAGATGGTAATAATGATCTTGATTGGGCAGAAATTCAAGCAAAATACAATATTACCTGTAATCCAGATACAATTCGCAAGGCATCTTCTACTATCTTTGGTGGGCAGTTTAGAACAGAATATCTCAAAAATCAAATCTACACCAATCCAGAAGAATTTTCAAAAGAGAAAGAATTAGATAAGAAAATTGCAGATATGCGAAAAGAGCGTATAAAATTGCAAACTGCAAATATAGAGCGTGGACGTATTGATAGAAATGAATCTCGTCAAGAACTGTATTATGAATATGTTGGTCGTACATGTTCTTCTCTCTCACTTCCAGAATTCCAGCCTTTATATAATGAATCAGAAAATAGTTTGGAATATATAATTACACTGGCAGATTTTCATTATGGAGCAAAATTCATTAGTGAAAATAATGAGTATTCTCCTGAAATAGCAAAAGAACGTCTTGAACTACTTACTGGTTACATCATTAACTTTATCCAAAAACATCATACCAAAAGGATTATTATTGTTTCTCTCGGTGATATGCTTCAAGGTATTTTGAGAATAAATGATCTTAAAATAAATGATTCTACTGTTGTTAAAGCTACCGTGGAAATCAGTAGGTTAATTGCATTGTTTTTAAGAGAGTTATCTATATATGCCAATATTGAGTATTATCATACGCCATCAGCAAATCATACCCAGATACGTCCACTCGGAACGAAGTCCAGCGAAATTGCCGATGAGGATTTAGAATATCTTATTGGAAACTATATAAAAGATTTATGTTCTGGTAATGAAAGAATTTCCGTAAATTTAGCTGAGGAAGGAAAACAATATATTGAAATTCCTATTATGGGAAATGAAGTTATTGCTATGCATGGACATCAGTTGAAGAATATAGAAAATTCTATTAGAGATTTAAGCATGATGAGACGAAGCTTTATTGACTATTTGTTATTGGGGCATTTTCATTCAGGTAAGGAAATCCCTAGTTTTGAAGGATGTTGTAGTGATACAGAAATATTAGTAAGTCCTTCTTTCGTTGGCAGCGATCCTTATAGTGATTCTATTATGAAAGGTAGTAAAGCTGCTGTTAAAATATATGGATTTGATAGTACATATGGACACACAGAAACATACAAATTTATTTTGAATTAGCAACAAAATACTAATTTCATGACAAAGTAGGCTGTGTACGAGTGACACAGTTTCTATATTTATATGCGCATAAGTGACTATGGAGAATGGGACTGCTCTTCTACTTTTGAGTAGTCCGTTTTAACGAGACGATATAGTGTCACTACTATATCGTATAATATTAATTCCAACTAGCAGAGGTGGTCATTAGTCGTACTACACCATGAATCAATAGACGGCTCAGAGATAGAGAATTGTTGGTGCTACTATCTCAATTTGAAATAATATTAAAAATGGAAAGGAATTAAAAAATATATGAACAAAACAGAATTGATCACAGCTATGGCTGAAAAGGCTGAAATTTCTAAAAAGGATGCTGAAAAGGCACTAACTGCATTCACTAATGTTATTGCTGACACGTTAGTAGACGGAGACAAAGTTGCCATTACAGGTTTTGGAACTTTTGAGGTTGTAGAACGTGCAGAACGTCAGGGTCGAAATCCGGCTACAGGGGAAGCAATTACCATTGCAGCATCTAAATCTCCCAAATTTAAGACTGGTAAAGCATTGAAGGAAGCTGTAAAGGCTTAATCTGATGGGTAGGTAATGTACATGTTAAATTTTGAAAATATTGAAGATTTAGTATCTCACATGTTTGCTAATTTAGGCAACGAGAATAACCTTGCATCTGTAATTACAAATAAGTCGATGACTACTGATATCATGGTTGAACTTCTCAATTATAAAAATGTAATTCTCAATAGCTGCGATATTGATTATGAAGAAGAATACGATAGAGAATATATTGTATCTTTATTCAATGATGTGGAATCTGATAATTGGTATGTCAACGTAGAAAAATCCTATCTTCCTGAAAAGGAAAAATATGTGGCTACAGAAGGTTACGTATTATTCCATGAAGATGTGAATAGCAAGGCAATGGTTGATATGCAGAATAATGAGTATATGTCATTGGGTGAACATGATTGGTTTACCATTGGTGAAGAGAAATTAGAGAATATCAACGAAGATAATAATGATGTTGAAACAAATTTAGATGGTACTGATCCTGAGGATGAGTTGGATGATTCTGGATATAGTATTACCGTAAAAGTCGGTTTAGATACTGGTGAAGCAGAAAAGATTATTCGTGATATGAGAAAGAATTTTCAGAGGGAATTGTCTGATATGTTTGGTATTTCATATCGTCCATTGCCGTTGAGATTCTTTTGGTAATGCAAATATAGTATCTGATACTTAATCAGAGTTTATAAAGCAAGGCTTACGTTCAGAAAATGGGCGTAGGTCTTATTTGTTTGGAGAAGTATAACTTAGAGATTTGCAGTGAGTGAAAGTAACTGCCGATCAGTGAAGCGACTGATTACCTTTAGACGGATAAACCATTGGTGGTACGCATGTGTAGGGTATGCTCCTACCACACCAACAATGGAGAGCTTACAGGATAATTACCTGTCCTCTCCTTTTACTGAAAATAATATTTTTGAATAAAAGGAGATTGGTAGATGAGAAAGAAAAAAGATAGCAACCAAGATATTAAAAATCAAAAAGTAATTAATGAACTTCAAATTTTTTCAAAAGAAGAGTTTGGAGATATTAGAACATTATTTATTAATGACAAACCATATTTTGTTGCAAGTGATATAGCAAAAGCACTTGGTTATATAAACGACAGAGATGCAATTAATCGTCATTGTAGGTGGGTCGTGAAACACGACATACCTCATCCACAAAGTAAAACCAAAACAATAAAAGTTAATATAATTCCTGAAGGTGATATATATCGCTTAATCTCTAATAGCGAATTGCCTGAAGCCGAAAAATTTGAGAGTTGGGTTTTTGATGAGGTATTACCAGCAATTCGCAAAACTGGCGGATATGTTAATAATGTAGATTTAATGATAAATACATATTTCTCAGATGTTCCAGATGAACAAAAATCGCTAGTCAAAGGATTACTTGTTAATATTGAGGAAAAACAAAAGAAAATTGTTTCTTTAAATAATGAGAACGATCTTCTTGCACAGAAAAATCTTGAATGGGCAGATAGACCTTTGATTAATTCTTTGGTTAGAGCGTATGCTTCTTCTATTGGAGACTTTGGTAAAGCATGGAATAACTACAAGAAAGAACTTTTATACAAACACAGTATCAATATAAATTCAAGAATTACGAATCATATTAACACTACTGGAAAGAAACCTAAGACATTAGATATGATTGATGATACAGAATTAGCAAACGCTATTAGTGTAGCTGTATCATTATGCAGAGAAAATAATGTTGAAATTGATGATTTGTTAAATAACAAAGCAGATTAATTTATATAGAGATATATTGGCGGTACAAGTGGCCAGTCAACTTGTGATGTGACAAGTTACTTAGTGAACGGAAGGAAGTGAGAAATGTGGACGGTAAAAATGCAAAACGCAGCGAAGATATAACGGATGAAATGTGGTCAGAAGTTTTGGAATTTAATAGAAATATGGTTCAAGAATATTTAGATAATCAGACTGAACTTGCTGCAAAATCAAAAATTGCTTACAAATCTGGATTACGAATATTTTTCTATTGGGTTAAACAAAATCTTAACAATAAAAGTTTTCTTGACATAAAAAAGAAAGAATATGTAAGATATCTGAATTGGATCACAAACAGAGGCTTATCTGATTCTGCTATCAAATTTAAAAAGTCAAGTGTTAGCTCATTTTGTAATTATGTAATGATGATGTATGAAGAGGAATATCCTACGTTCCGCAATTTCACAGTCGGATTAAAAGTAGTAAAAACGGGAAATGTATACCCAAAAGAACCGCTTACGCCAGATGAATATATTATGCTCTGTGAAGAATTAGAGAAACGTGAAGAATGGCAAAAATTAGCTTACTTGGTTTTTACATATTCAACTGGATGTAGACGTGCCGAATCAAGACAACTTTTAAAAGAAGTTATTGATTATCCAGCTAAAGAGAGAAAAATTAAAATTGTTGATGAAGATGGAAATGAAAAAGAGGTAATTTCAAAATCTTATCAAACTCATATAATTCGTTGCAAAGGTGCATCCGTTGTTGGTAAGCCAAGAAAACTGAAATTTGGCGAAGATGCTATGTCATGGATGAAAAAATGGTTAGAAGTTCGTGGTGAAGATGATTGTCCCTATATGTTTGTCGTAAAATATAAAAATGGTAAAACTAGACAAGTAGGTGAAGATACTTTTAATGGTTGGTGTGAAAAATTATTTGCAAAAATCATTGGGAGACGCTGCCATCCACATCAGTTCCGAGAATCGCGCGCAACTAACTTAGTAGTTTACGAACATAAATCTGCTGAGGTTGCACAAAAATTGTTAGGTCATAATGATGTAAGTACCACCAAGAATCATTATATTATTCGCAATGATGAAATTGACGAATCTGATGAAGCATTTGTCTAATCAATAAATCTCCAATTTCAAGTGAAATTATTCTTTATATTGTGATATACTATATGACAATATAGCACGATATGAAACAGTATGAGACTATATGAGAAGTAAATCTATTGACACCACGGTAAATTTGGTTTAAGATAATGAGTATAGAAAAGACTTTATATAAAAATGCAAAACAGCATCCGTTAGATGGTTTGAGCCAAATAATCAAAAATGGCTAATAAATTGAATTCATTAACGCATTAATGACCGTGCTTTGGCGAGTGGCGGTCATTTTTTCGTCTTTTATCAAGAAATCTGACTATGTACGCAGAGATTACTCCGCTAACAATGCCAGTTACTAAAGTAAAAATTAGTAATTCACAAAATGTCACTTCTTTATCACCCTCCTTTCTTAGCAAGGGTATCTATCCGATAAACAGAACATTACTGTCCTGACGTGACTCAAACCACCTAATTTACCATCCCATCTAGCCTAATAAAACGTGGATGCTGCTTGCACTTATTATTCTACATAATATCCCATATATTGTCAATTAAATAGTAACACCCAAAACTATAATATGCTTACAACTGCCAGAGAAAGTGTTGAGAGATTAAATTAGCGAATGGCTGCTGGGCGGTCTGACATTCTGGAAAGACAGAACATTTCCGGAGAGTCTTCAGTACTCTCCTATTTTCATTGGCTAGTAGCTCAGTTGGTAGTAGCAACGGACTGTTAATCCGTGGGTCACAGGTTCAATCCCTGTCTAGCCAGTTATCAAAAATCGAAAATACAAAAAGGAAGTTGGTGAATTAATGGCCAGAAATCTTAATATGACTGAGAACAATTTATCTGTTGGTCAAGTTAAGCGAATCACTTCTGGATGTGGTTCTAAATTAGATTATGTTGAATTATTATTTAGCGATAGAGTTAAAGCACAGTTTTCTCCGAAGGGAGATATGTTGCAGTTTACAATATCAGATCGTACACTTGATATGTCTGATCTAAATTGTCTATTAGATAAAGATACGTTGCGAAATCTTATAATTGCTTTTAAAGATTCGTACAATCAAATATTAGAAAATGAAAGTGAGGAAGAAAATGAAAATCAATCAAAAGAAAACCATTGAAAATGATATTATCGGCATTGATATTTCTGTAGAAGTTTTAGGTACTGCTGACCTAACATCTGAGCAAGAACTAGAATTGTTGCACAATTATAATAAGATGATTGAGTTTAATAAAATAAAGTTTGTCGGTAATATGAAAATGGAAAATAATGTTCCTGTGGTTACGGATGATCCTATTGATGGTACAAATGTGGTGGAAGTAACCATTCCAGATGTAATTAATGAACAATTTATTGTTGACGAGGACTTGCATATTACTTTTAGCAGAGATGTCACTAAATTCCCTGAAACTGAGTTAAATGAAGTTTTCTCAAAGCGAGAAATGCTTGGTCAGGCCAAAGCTATCCTCTTCGCCACCAGAATTAAAGAAGCCATTGCTGAAAAATTGGCTGAAATCCGGGCTTTAAGTAATACATTTGAAGGTGAAGAAAGTTATACTTTGTAAAGGATGGTGAATGTAAATGGCTTATAGTGTGCTTATTAGAGATAAAAAAGACAAATCCATATATAGGTTCCTTCAGATTAAGGAAGAGATTATGGAGGAAGTGCCAAAGGAAGTTGAAGATCTTGATACTCATGAGGTTCGTACTGAAACAGAATTAGTAGGTACTGGGAAATTCCAAACTGTTTCATATAAAGAATCTGACAAAGAAAAATTTGAACAGAAATGTATAAGTCTTCTCGATACATACAATAGAACAGAAATTGTTCCTGTGTCATTAGAGAAATATGATGTAGATCTATTATGGAATTCTGATAATGTTTAAAAATTATGGAGAGTGGATATCACTGCTCTCCTATTATTTGCAAAGTAAACCCATAAGGTTTGGGACTCCGCTGCTAACGGATGTGTTCTGAAAGAAATGGACTTCGATTGTTCTGCTTTGCGTTCATGGTGACGTACCGAAATCTGGTTATAACGGCGCAGACTTGAAATCTGATGTGTCATGGAGAACATGACCTGTGGGTTCAAATCCTACCGTCACCGCTTCAAATAAGCATTCTATTGGAAATTTTAAATATAAAAGAGATGGAACTTATAGCTTGTCCCATCTCTTTTTATAAAACCATCTAGTTTCTTCGTTTAGAACTTGTCCAATTTTACACCCAGTAAATCCGGATAACGCTTGCCCCTACGTATTACCGCGGTTGCATCCACGCGTTACTGTTTATACATAAGCTTGTCCACTTTTAGGGGTTGCGCTCGTTGCGGGACTTAACCCAACATCTCACGACACTAGGTTTCAGCATGGATCCGTTCGACTTGCATGTGTTAAGCACGCCGCCAGCGTTCATCCTGAGCCAGGATCAAACTCTTTTGGAGAATGATTTTTTGCAGATGCCCTAACCTAGTTCAACTTATGTTATACGTTTTATGTAATAACTAGGTTAAGGCTAGCGATTACCATACAGCTTGCTTAAAACAGTAAAGAACGATAATAAAGAAAACAAGTTTTACTATCCCTCTTACTATTTCATCAAAAAAACCATTCTGTTTTAGAAATTCATATACAGAATTGGCTTTCTGTCGCAGAAGTATGGCAATCCTACGCAAAAAATTTCTCATAGGAGCCTCCATTCTCTTCAATGCGAAGAACACTATTTGGTTGTCAAGTTACATTTAATGATGAAATTATAGCATGTTTATCTTATATTTGCAACATCCAGAGTTCTATTTTATTCTATATTTTCATATCTTGTAGGTAAATTATTTGCTGTTGAAACGAAAATCCTGTTGAACTTTGTAATTGAGAAAAGAATAATGCGATATTTTTTTGAAAGAGTCATGTGAAATATCATGGCTCTTTTTATATTGTTTTTGTTATTTCATACAGGGTGATTACTACCCTATTTCTTGTGTAAATTTTGTTTCATAAGATTTCTCCATTCTGGAGTGACTGTTGCAGCGGTCACTCTGTATGAGATAACAAAACGTTATCTGCAAGTAACGTATAAACAAAATTTTAGCCTCCACTGCTTAGTGTGGAAGAACGGAGAAATATAATATGATTAACAAATTTTCAAGAAAAGAATTAGAACGATTAAATTGTTCTGAGGAAGAAATCTTATTGATTATGAAATATCAAAAGAGATTTCCTATTATTTTGGATAATGAGGATAATATTGAAAAATTTTGTATCAACGCAAAAGATTTATATAAAGAAATTATCCAGTCTGAGGACACATCACACTTTTCAAGGTGGATTAAGAGAGCGATTAAGAATTACGGATTCACAGAAAATGTTGATTTTTCAACGATTAGCCCAAGTGGGCGAATCGGCGATAAATCGCTGATTGCGCAAGGTGGAGATATCAAAAGTACAACATATATTCTTTCTGTTGATATGTCAAAGCAACTTGCTATGATTGACAAAAAAGAAACTGGTTTTATAGCAAGAAAATATTTTATTCTCATGGAGAATATTGTAACTAAAAATAAAGAATGGCTTGCAGTTCGTGATCCTGAAAAAGAAGAATATAAGAAAATGTCCGCCGAGGTTGATGCATGGTGTTTTCGTCTTTGGCATCATCATGCAAGTAGATCGGAGTACGCTGTGGAAGCTGACATGCTTAATACTATTGTTACAGGCAAAACATCTCAGCAGTTAAAATCTGAATATGGTATACAATCCAATGATTTGATCCGTGACTATTTGAAAAAAGAACATAATGAAGAATTACTATTCCTGGAGAAACAGAATCAGGTACTATTACTCATGGATATGGGATTTACAGAACGTAAAAATATGTTGACTAAAATGCATGAGGTGAAATTTAAGAGTACAGAAAAGGTAGTGGCTACATAACCACTACCTTTTCTTTATTCATCGTCTTCATCATCTTCATAACCACTACACTCATGTTTATGGTCGCAAAAGTCACATATGCAGTCATCAGTATAATTCCCTGTTTGCCAGCATAATTCACTTGGTTCCATATGGTTTCACCTCCACTTAGAAGAATTGTTTCATTGGGTGATATATTTTTAAAGCATTTTATAGTATTAGGTTATCTTCATATCTGAGTGCCCTTCTTCAAAATATATTGTATGGTTATAATATTCTTTCAACCATTCATACTTTTTTGCTATTTTAGGAATATAATCCTTTTTTAGTTCTGCCTCAATTATAGGCTTTATCTTAGCAATATTTTTTGAGTCAACATAAAATCTGGATGCTAACCAATCTACCATAAATGTTTCCGCATTAGAATTTTTATCATATGCATCAATACGGTTAAAATATGTGCCATATAAATCTTCTGCAAAATCTTTGAGCACATATGGATACTTATAGCCTGGTAAATAGTCATCTATTTCTTTTGATTTCATATCTTGAAATATTTTTTCGATTATTGTTTTATCTACTGCTATACAAGGATTGACGGCTTCGCCTTCCAGTTTAACAGCATTAATTAATGCAGGGCCAAAGCAAATATTTCCATTATGAAATATTTTACCATAACTCATACCACCTCTGAGAAATATTCCATTTAATGCAAATTCAAATTGCAATCTACAAATATCATTCAAAATTTGATGAATTTGTTTATACCACATTAAAAACCTATCTTCTTTTTGTGGCATATAAGATATGATAATGCTGTCAGAAAATAAGCTCATATTAACTATTATATTTTCTTCTGAAAGATATTTATCATATACCATTCCCTGCTTTGGTATTGGAAATTTAAAATTAGAATCCCAGTGTGGTCTAATATATCTATTTTGTATTTCATAAAATAACTGTGCTATTAGTTTGACTTTATCAAAAGCAGAATCATCAAAAGTACTTATATTTATAAGATTTTTACACCCCAAAATATCTAAAAAGAAAACAAAACGATCATTATATGAAAATTCAATTGCAGAATTAAATTCATTCATAGGAACTCCTATTATCTTTGCTAGTTTGAATTACAAACATTATACCACAAAATTCTAAAAAATGAAAGGATGGTGGCAACATGCCAAAAGCAAAATCTAAATCATCTGGCAATAAACCGTTGCCAGCCAATCAACAAAAGGGAAAAAAGGTATGCACATGCTGTCATGATGAGAAGAATTTAACAGACTTCTATTATAGCAGCTCCCCTATGTACTCTCTTGATGAGCGCATACCTGTTTGTAAAGAATGTTGCAAAACTTCTGTTCTAGCTGAGGATGGAAGAATTCATTTTGATAAATTTAAAGACTTACTTAGGAATATTGATAAACCTTTGTATTTTGACCTACTCTTCTCTTCTGAGGAATCTGTGAAGAAAGAAAATAGTTATCTGAGTGACGAAGAAGTATCGCTTCATGGATATGAGATATTGCAGAAATATTTCACGCTAGTGGCGATGAGACAGGATAAATCGAAATCGTACTCTGATGCAGAGAAAGAAGGATTTATTCATCAAAACAGTAACCGTACTAAAAAAGAAAAAGATGAAATTTTAAATAGATATTCTCATTTGATTAATCAGTATTCTAAAGTCTCAAACTCCACTAACCAATCAAAAACAGAAATTTCACAACAACGTATTCAATCTGACGCTGATGAACTTATTTATGATGATAAGTGGATGGGTAAATATAGCCAAAAAGATATTGATTATCTGAATAACTATTATGCTGGACTTGAACGAGACTACAAAATAATCACAGAAAACCACCGTGACTACGCTCGTAAAATTGCAAAAGCTAGTCTTCAAATGGATAAAGCATTTGATGAAATGATAAATGGAATTGAAGGTGCTGATGCAAGGTATAAAAATGCTAGAGAAGCGTTTGATACACTATCAAAATCTGCAAAATTTAGTGAAAGCACCAGAAGTGTAAATGATGTTGGTATAAGTAGTTTTTCTAAAGTTGCTGCTATGGTAGAAGCTCATAACTGGATTCCAGAACACAAACCGCTAAAGAAAGATACGATTGACGAAATGATAGACTATCTAAGCACTATCGCAAAGTCATTGTAATGGTGTGTTATGGATAAATACGAAAAGCAACAAGAAAAGGAAAAACAGTTATACGACAAAAAGCACGCAGAAGATTTTGATTCTACATACTCCAATGATCCAATTAACGAAGTATCAATAGATTATGAAGCATGGACTGAATTTTTCTCATATTACAGATATTACATAGATGAATTTGCTATTGATATATTGGGAGTAGACTTATTTCCATTTCAGCGAGTTATTTTGAGGGCAATGGGTAGAGGTCAGTTTAGTGTACTTATTGCTTGTCGTGGTATCGGTAAGTCTTGGATTGTTGCTTTGTTTTATATATGTGTTTCTATCCTTTATCCGAATGTAAAATGTGGTATTGCCAGCGGAAATTCTCAACAGGCTCGTAACGTGATCATCCAAAAAATCAAAGGTGAACTTTCTAAAAATGAAACAATAGCAAGAGAAATCAACTTTCCTATTAGGACTGGTGCTGATGACTGTTATTGCGAATTTAAAAATGGTTCTGAAATTCGTGCGATTACACTTGCTCAGGATCGAGGTGGTGATAGTGCAAGAAGCTGGAGGTTCAATTATCTCCTCGTTGATGAAGCAAGACTTGTTAAAGATGATATTATAGAAACTATTTTGATTCCTATGACAAAAACAAAGCGACAAAACGCTTTAAAATGGAAACAAAACGAAAAAGGTAAAGTAATATTTATCTCTTCTGCTTACTTAAAGACAAGCGGATTATATAAGCGATTTAAGTATCATTTTGAGCAGATGGTATCAGGAAATCAAAATTATGTTGCTATGTGTTTTCCTTATCAGGTAGGTATCCAAGCAGGTTTATTTGATGCTGATGATATTGAGCAGGAACGTGCAAAACCTACAATGACATCTGATAAGTTTGCATATGAGTATGAAGGTGTGTTTGTCGGTTCCAGTGGTGAAAGCTATTACCCATATGAATTAACAATGCCATGTAGAATTCTTGAACATTGTGAATTGGAACAGCCTAAAAAATCTGACTCTATCTATCTCATAACTCATGACGTTGCTGTGTCTACAGCTAAAAACTCTGATAATGCATGTACTCATGTAATCAAATTGAAATTACGTCCTAATGGAACATATACAAAATCTGCTGTTTATATAAAAGTTGTTAATGGACTTCCGCTCGAAAAACAGCGTGATTATCTTAGAGAATTAATTCATCTTAAATTCCCAAACTGTAGAAAACTTGTTATTGATGAACGTGGTGCCGGTAATGGACTCCCTCGTATGTTTTATGAATCATGGGAATATACCGATCCAAAAACAAAAGTTACAGTTGAATATCCTCCGTTAATCAAGGATAACGATGAAGAAGGGTTTTTGTTAGATAATGCAATTCCTATGATAAGAGCAATCAATGCAACAAATGATTTTAACACAACTTATTATCCATATATGAAATCGTGTTTTGAGGATAGAACTTTGCAATTATTAGTAGCTTCTGATGAAGTTGACTCACTATATAAATCTGGAGAAATTACTCCTGAAGAGTATGCTCAGTATATTGAACATGATACTTTGCAGAGTGAATTAAGCAACATCAAACAGGAATATTCTGAATCTGGCAATCTACAATACAATCGTATTGTAAAAACAAAAAAACGTGATAGGGCTACGTCTCTATTCTATGGTTTATCTGTAATTTCTGAATGGGAATTGGAAAATAGACAAAATCTTTATAGTAACAAAAATGCAGGATACGATTTATTAAAACAATACACATATCTATGAGGAAGGAGGTAGCATTTGAGTCAATCCACAGATTATGAATCGTCTTATTTTGCCGAATACATAAAGGCATTTAATTCACAGCATTTTTATGGAAATACATTTATGTTATCTCCTCAGATGCTTAATACAAGTTTAAAAGATGTAAACATGTTTTCTTCATCTTTTTCAACAGAACAGATACGAAGAATGGTTATGCAACCACATGAATACGAAGAAGAATTGAGAAAACTTTCTTTCTTTAATTTTAATACTGTTGGTCTATATAAACAGATAATCAATCTATGGTCTAAAATGCTTACATTTGACTGGAATCCAATACCTTATACAGAAAATGGTAAACCAATCACGGCTACGGAATTTCACAGTAAAGATTATAAAGAAGACTATGCAGAACTGACTAAATTCTTCAATAATTTTAAAGCAAAAGAAGAGTTTTCTAAAGTGTTATGGAATCTTTGTATGTATGATACATATTTTACTTCTTACAGAGAATTTGATGGACATATTTATTTGCAAGAACTTCCGCACTCACACTGTATGATTGATGCGGATTCTTATTTGGGATATTTATTCTCTTTTGATATGTCATATTTTATGAATAGTGGTGTTGATATCAACGCTTACTCTCCTACTGTCAGGAAGTTGTATAGTAAAGCATTGAGCAACAGAAAGTTAAATTATCGTCCAAATATGCCTAACCGTAATGGTAAATGGGTGCATTGGACTCCTATGATGCCAGATGATGCTTTTGTATTCAAATTCAATAGACAGTTCGCAGGATCAGTACCACCACTGCTATCTTCTATGATTGATTATAGCAAGATAGATAAGTATAAAGAATTGGAAGACATAAAAAAGGAATTGGAAGCATACAAAGTTATATTTGCTACTGTTCCACGGCTTACAGGTAATAAAACCGGAAATAAATCAGATGATTTCGCTATTTCTGCATCAGAATTAGGTAAATTTGTAGCTGCTGTCAAAGAGACTCTTGGATGTAAAGTTGATTTTAAGGCTGCTCCGCTTGAAGATTTTAAAGCATTTGATTTCTCTCCGTCTGCCAATGAAGCAAATTTATTAGAGACAGAATTAAGAAATATCATGTTACAGTCTGGCACAACAGACGCATTAAGCATGACATCAACAGTAAATATGGCTTCTGCTGGTATCTATAAATTATTCAATTCTGCAAACATATCTGATGTATATGGACAGTTCTCTAACTTTTGTGAATACCACATTAATAAGAAATGTAAGAAATATAAGTGGAAAATACAGTTTGAAGGAACGATTTTTGACCGTGAAGACAGAGTAAAACAATCTAACACTGATATGCAGAATGGATTGATTACCCCTCGTATATTTACATCAAGGGGAATTCAGATAACAGATGCACATAATATGACAAATATGATGTATGCTATGGGCTTTCCTGAAAGTTTGCGTCCAGTACAGACAGCATCTACCTTATCAAAAGCAGATAAAAAAAATAGCGGTGGGCGAAATCAGAAAGACGAATCTGAATTATCTGATGCTGGTGCAGCTACAAGAAATGCAGACGTAAATGCAAATACAAAAGGAACGGAGGTAAAAGAGGAATAATGTTTATAAGAAACTTCTCTTCTATTCCGTCAGATTCAGTTGTATTAGTTGATGCTGATACAAAAAGATATTTAGAATCTATCGGGTTTTGTGTGTTATCAAGTAATAATGGCAAATTTGCTTTTACAAAATCCGAAGATTTGTTAAATAAATTATCATTGTGGGAAGGAGGTAAAACTGGTGGATAAAAAGCTAATCTCCTTTTCAATTGACGAAATAGAAACTGTTAAGACATTGGAAGAAATAAATGATTCCCAATTTACAAAAATTCGGTTACGTGCTTTTAGTGATGGTGTTACTCGTCATGGTTACGGGTTTTCATTAGATACTATTAAAGAATCTGCGTTTACTATATTGGGCAAACCAATCCTGTTCAAATATGATATGTGGACAGATGACGCAAGTTCTCATGAACCAGAAGAAGTCCAGTGCGGTTTTGTACCTAAAGATGAAAAAGATGCAGATATCCAATTTGAATATGATGAAGATTTAGGTAAAACATTTCTAACAGTAAACGCTTATCTCTGGAATGTGTATCAGGAAGACCTTATTCGGATATTACAGCGTGACGAAGGATATAAGAATGTATCAGTCGAAATGTGGTTGATTGAATATGATGAAAGTACAAAAGAAGAAAAAGGTTATATTACAGTTAATCAATTTGTATATAACGGCATAACTATCCTTGGCTCTGCGGTAACAGAGGCATGTGAAGGTGCTGATATGCAGGTCATGAAATTTTCATATGACGATTACCAAAAAGCACAGCTTAAATTTGAAGCACAACTAAATAACTCAATTAATCAGGAATCCGATGAGGATTCTTTTTTAATACAAAAAAATAGTGAAAACAAGGAGGAAACTATGGCAAAAGAAGTAATTAACGCTGCTACGGAAACTCCAGAGGTATTAGAGAATGGTACAAAATACACTACAACAAATGTAGGCGTTTCTGAGTATACAGATACTTATGATGACAATGGCAATTTTGTTGAAAGCACAAGTGAGTATCATTCCAGATCTGAAACTACTGTTGAACACACAGAAGATACCCCAAAGGAAGTAGATAATGCAGCATCCGCAGATGAAAAGAATGGAGAGGTTGACAACACTGTTTCTGAAAATAATTCCTGTGAAACCGTAGAGGAAAAATGCAGTGCATTGGAAGTCAAATGTTCTGCTCTCGAAGCGGAATTGACTACTCTGAAAAACAACTATTCTGCTCTTGAATTGAAATGTACGTCTTTAGAACAGTATAAGACCAATAAGGAAAATGAAGAGAAAACTGTTGCTATTGAATGTGCATTAAATGATGTGGCTGATATTTTGTCTGCTAAAGAAATTGAACAGTGGCGTGAGAAATCTCTTATGTGTTCCAGTGTTGATGGTTTCAAAAATGAATTAAAGGCATTTGCTTTTGATGTTCAGAAAAAGAATGGCGTTAAGCCTGTAGAGACTTTAAGAAATTCTATCCCAGTAGTTCAGGAAGATGAATCTACGAATGTTTGGGATAGATTAGCAAAAACAGTTTAAGGAGGGCTATCTAAATGGCTGAAACAAAAAATGTATATATTTTACGTGATGTGTCTGCTGACAAGGTAAGAACTGGCAAGGCAGAAATTGAATTGAGAAATGGAGATATTGTTGCTATTGGTGCAAAGGCAGATGGAGTCTATACGTTGACTGCCCCTACTGCTGATACTAAGAGATTTGGCATCGTTTATAACGCTGATGTGGTTACTGAGGCTGGTAAGTATAGAGGTCTGTCTGATGATCCCAGAGATGTCGTATTTAAAGCAGGTACAGTTGTAAACTTTTATATTCCTAAACAGGAAGATGAGGTTGCAATTACTGTTGCTGAAGGATTTGACGCAAAAACTTCTAAGGTATTAGTTCCTACTGTTGGTAAAACTGGATATACCGCAAAGACATCTGCCGCTGCAACTGATCATCTTGTATATGAAATCACACATGAGAGTTTTGTTTCTATTGGAAATGAACGTGTAAGCACTATTGAAGCTGTATGCACATTAGCATAATAAAGGAGGATATACATAATGGCATTTAAGACTGTTACTTTCTCCCAGGATGGAGAAAAGAATTTAATTCCTGCATGGAAGGATTATGTAAATAACTATAGAGCAGTTAATTTTTCTGTAAAAAAAAGTTATGATACCAGCAAAACTTTGGATGAAAAAGAGGTACTGGTGAATGCTGCCATTGACAGAGAGATTGCAAATCTAATGAAAGTTGACTGCTCTTTTGTCGATAAGGAAGCATATGCAACCAATCCTACATATCAGTGGGCTAAGTTTGCTGTTATTAATAAACTTGTTGATATGATTATTCCTGATATTGTTAAGGAAGATTATATGCAGGTTGCAAACACACAGACTATCGGTTATGGCGATTCTGCTGTTTTTGATATAAAGTCTGGAGATTTGTTTACTGTTGTTGAGAATGGTAATTCTCGTAGACATGTAGAAGCTCAGAGACAGTTTACTGGTCAAAAAGCACTTGTTCCTACTAACCATACAGTTACAACTGAGGTGGATTTTTATCGTGTATTGGCCGGCAAAGAAAATCATGCAGAATATGCAATGAAGGTTGTTCTGTCTATTGAATCTGAAATTGCAATTGATATTATGGCTGCTGTTAAGGATAGTTTTAATACACTTACTGCTAACTTCAAAGAAAATGCTTATAGTGAGACTGCGTTTAAGAAACTTGCGGCAAGAGTTGGTGCAGCCAATGGCGGTGCAAAGGCAGTTGCTATTGGTACTGAACTTGGTCTGGGTACAATTATGCCTACCAATGATTATCTGAAGATGGGTCTTGGAGAAACATATTCTAAGATTGGTTATCTGCCAGTATTTAAGAATGTTCCTCTTATCGCTCTTGCTCAGAAAATTGATTGGAGTTCTGCTGATTATGATTTCGCATTAGATGATTCTTACATCTATATGATTTCTCCTCAGACACAGAAACTTGTACAGGTCGTATTCGAGGGTGGCTCCCTTGCTATTGCTGATAGTCAGTTTGCGAATAGCAATCTCACACAGAAGGTTTCTTTGCACAAGAGATGGGTTGTTGGACTCATTACAAATAGCAAATATGGCATCATGAAAACTACTGTCTAATATATAAACTTTAACAGAGTCATCTTTTATTAGGTGGCTCTGTTTTAAATGGAAAAATGGAGGAAATAAAAATGGCTGGATTGACAAAGGAAGAAAGAGCCAAAAGGGAAGCCGCTGAGAAGGAACGTCTCAGAAAAGAAATCGAAGAACAGGTTCGTTCTGAAATGTCATCTTCTGTAAATACAGCAAATGATGATTCACTAAAAAAAGAAAATGAAGAACTGAAAAATCAGCTTGCAGAAATGATGAATATGATTAAAGATTTACAAGCAAGTAAATCTGAACCTGAAAATGTGACTGTTGAAAATAGAGACATAGATAAATCAGAAAATATTGAAGATGTAGAGATGAACGCAAGAATTTTAGTCACTTCAATTACGACTGGTGGTGTAAATCTTAAAACTTCAAATGATGGTTCTGCAAGACATTTCAGGTTTGAAAAACTTGGTCAGACAATTCCAATTATATATGAACATCTAATTAACTGTATCAATACTGATAGATGGTTATTTGAAGATGGTCTAATTTATATCAGTGATCCGAATGTCATTAGGGAACAATGCTTAGAAGATGCATATAAGAAGTTCCTTACGTCTGATACAATTGAAAATATTTTGGACTTTGATATGAATGTAATTATGGAGATGATTACTTCTACCACTCCTGCTATTCAGGAAACTATCATAGACCTTGTTGTTGACAAATTAAATCATGGCGGATCTATTGATATGAATAAGGTAAATGCTATCGGAACTGCATGTAATGCAAATATTATGGAACTTGCAAGTAAATTGAAATAACGGAGGTGTCTATGGTTACAACATACTCCGATGTTTATGAATTAGTTCTTTCTTTGATTAGTTCATATAAGATTGATGATATATATGTGAAAGATGGTGAGGACGGCATAGAGACTTTCTTTATGCCATATTTAAAAATAGCTTCTGGGGAATTAGAAAATGGTGCTGGTATAGATATATCTGATAGGGATGACACTTTACGTCAGTTCAATGGTAAACTTTCTGATGGAAGACAACTTATTATTGCAAAATATATTATGATTGGTTATTTATCAAAAGAAACTCATGATATTATGCAGATGCAATTACATCTACAAGATGGCGATTTTAAAACATATGCAGAGAAAAATAATCTGGAAGGTAAATTAAATGCTTTATATCTGTTAAAAGAGGAAGTTGGATATGATGTAAAGCGTTCAGGATATAATGGGTTTAAGTGGTAATGAATACGATTTATCAAACAACAATACCAAATAAATTAACCTGCGATTATCTTGACTTTCTAATAGACAAAGTATTTGCTTTACTTCCAATGTTTGAGGAATCTGCAATTTCAGAAAAAAAGAAAAATTCCCACACTATATATCAACGTAACTTAATACAAACGATTAATGGTAACACAGCGTTAATCAAATATGGCAGTTATATTGTTGTAGATATATTGTCACACTTGCAGTCTTTGTTTGAGGTATCTGACCACGATGATTATAAGAGACATATTCTGAAAGTTTGCAACCTGTTATCAGAATTGAAGAAGGAGGTCGCGGGTAATGGCATATAAGTCATATAAAATATCACTCCCCTCTTCTACTTCTGTGCGAAATAGGATGTTAAGCGAAAAAGAACGTCAAATAAGATTTCTATATGATCAGGCAATAGACAGAGAAGAAGATACATTTCTTAACGGAAAACCTTTTACAGAAAGTCCTAGAATTTTTGATAGGAAGTTTGTTGATACAATTCATCACAAAATCACTGTGGAAACTATTCTTGATAAAGATTGGATTGAGTGTGGTGATTATTTAGAATATGAAGGTATGGTTTGGTTATGTATGAATTCATATTCTTTCCACAAATTGTATTGTCGTGCCACATTTATGAGTTGTGACTGGAAAATATATTGGATAAATGAAAATGGTGAATTAAAGAGCCAGTATGTTATTGACCAGAATAGCACTCAATACAATAGTGGCGAAACTGGTAATTCAACCATGACTCTTGGTTCTGCACAGCATATGTTAAAAATGCAGTGTAATGATGACTCCATTTTATTAGATTCGCCAATGCGGTTTGCAATAGATAAGAACATTAAAAAACCTACTTGTTATAAAGTTACACAAAATGATAATACAGCTTATAACTATGGGAAAGGACTTTGTTGTATAACTGTTACAGAAACACCATTGAATACTGAATCAGATAAACTTATCACGTTGGATGATGGTACACAGGTTTGGATATGTGATTATGTTGAGGTAACTCCTCTCCCACCCACTCCACAGCCCCCCAATGAAACGACAGATTTAAGGTGTGTGATTTCTGGAAATACAAATCTGAAGAATGGATATTATCGTAAATTTATTACAAATTTTACAGATAAAAATGGAAATGCTGTTGATTGGCATGTAGTGAATTATCAGTGGAATATACTGTCTGATTTTGAAGTTAAACATACTATTGTTGATAATAAAATAACTATTTCTGTTAATGACGAGAACCTTATTGGAGGTTCTTTTTTAGTGCAAATTGTTGTCAATAAAACTGTCCTGTCAGGAATAAAAGTAACTATTGTTGAGTGACGGAGGTGATTGTAAATGGCAAATGGTACAAGTATTTCAGAGATAAAGAAACATGTTATGGATGCAGTTACACATGACGATACAATTTTTTATTCCTTTGATGCGAAAGAATGCGAAAATGGTGGGGATTTAAAAGATACACATATTTTTAATTATAATAAAATTCCTGATACAGTTACCGAAGTTACAAATTATATGACATTCATGGTAAAAACAAAGCCAAAAGACAGAAATAAAACATTTATTACTCCAACCTTAGAAATTTTTGTATATGTACATTATAAAAATATGAAAATGGATAGAAAAATAACTAAAGATAATCGTTGTGATTATATTTCTGGTTTATTAGAAAATATGTTTAATGGTTCTACTCAATACGGAGGGATTGGTGAATTAAAATGTATATTTAACGATGAAGGAGCTTATAATTCACAGTTTATGTATCGCCATTTAATTTTTGAAACACAGGATTTGAATAGCTCAATGTGTGAAAGATGGTGATTTTATGATAAATGATGAATTAAAAGTATATCGCGGAGAAGATTTTGTTGTATCAGACCATATTATCATCCACCAGCCTACCCTAGATGAAATTTGTAATTATGGGGAACAAGAATATTATTCGATGATTTGTCAATTAACCGCAACACCTCAGTCATTAAAAGTTCAATTATGGGATATGGGTATTGACTATACTAAAATAACCGCTTGGGATTTATTTTATAATATGTTATATAGACTATATCCGAAAGAAAAAACTTCAATTATCTTTGGTAATTTAGATATAAGTAAATTTCAAATACAGCTAAAAGATGATAATTCTTTCTTTTTATATCAAATTATTGAATGTAATGATTGTATGGAAGAAATTATTATAGATGAGTTTACATACAACATAATTACAGATTATTTAAGACAAGTACATGGTATTTATAAAGATGAAAAACTCCCAGGAAATGAATCAACAAAAATAATTCTTATCGAAGATGAACGTGAAGAAATAGAACGTAATAAATATAAAGAATATCATTCACAACTAAAAAATTTAATATCATCTATGATTAATAGTGAGGGATTTAAATATAATCACTCTGATGTCTGGAATATGAAAATCAATGCATTTATGGACTCTGTAAAACGGATTTCCAAAATAAAAAATGCAGACTTACTACTACAAAGCGGATACTCTGGATTTGGAGTAAATCTTAAAGAAGTATCAAATAAACAATTAAATTGGATGGGAGAACTTGAATAGGGTTCTTTATTCATCTATAAAATAAGGAGGAAATTATTTATGAGTTTTAATCCTAATGAATTAATTCTTGAAAAAATCAGAGCCGTGGAGGAATACGATCCTACTACAAATGAACTTACTGGAAGATATACACAAATTGAAGATCCAAGTTTAAAAACAAGTGCAGACGCTCAAGAAGTAACTGACTCAATGGGTGCAACTATTTATACAATTTATAATGCACAAAAAGGAACTTTCGATTTTACAAATTCACTCTTTTCTCTAGATCTGGCAGCATCACAGTATGGAAGCAAAAAAGTTGTTGCATCTGATGCAGATAAGATTATTGTCCCGGTGTCAGAAGTTATTGATATTGCGACTGATCATACAGTTACTCTTAAATATAAGCCAGTCGGAATCACGGGAGCTGAAATTAAATATGTAAAAGTTATTAATTCCGATAACACATTTGGAGAAACATATGAGGTATCGCCAACTGCTGGAGATGGAAAGTTCACAATTAATGTACCAGAAGGCGATGGTAACACTATTATTACAATGCCAGAAGACGTTACAGGTAAGGTATTTGTAAATTATGAAAAAGAATCTAGCGAAGCTGTACAAGTTACAAAGAAAACTGATGGCGTCCCAGAAGTAAAAACGTTACTTATTCACGCAATCTTTCATGCCGTTTGTGATACTAATACAGTATATGCAGGAATCATAAGATGTCCTAGAGCACAGATTGATCCGTCAAGTACTGAAATTTCTTTAAAGCCTGATGGTAAACATGCTGCTTCTTATATTTTACAAAAAGATTACTGTAATGAAGATGCAAAGTTATTTGACATTATTGTATCAAAAGATTAATATAAACAATTAAATTTATTTGTTTTGTATTTATAAAGAGGTGGATTATGGCAAATCAAAGTACAAACGCATATTGCAGCATATGTGGCAAACCTTATAAGGTTTGTCGCACATGCGCAGAACAAAAAACTTTTAAACCGTGGCGTACTGTTACAGACACAATTGAACATTACAAAATATATCTAGCAATTCACGGGTATACTGTATCAAATAATAAAGAACGAGCAATGACTGAGTTGGAAAAATGCGATTTATCTGGACTGAAAACTTTTAGTCCAGAAATACAAAAAGCAATTAAAGAAATACTTTCTAAGCCAAAAGTGCAAAAATCTGTTACAAAAAAAGAAAACGCAGATATGAATGAATAGTGATTTTATATAATGATATTAGGGATATACATACTATTCATAGTCTGTGTATCCCCTATTTTTTACGATTTATAAAGGCAGGTGAAATTAATAAAAGATTATAGTGAACAATTTGAAAAATATTATGAAAGTGAAGATGTTGTATATTGTAAAGATCCTAAGCAACAAAAATTATATTTAAAACATCATGCAAAATTGGCCGATGTTTTTTACAGTAATATGGATGACCGTGTAGTATTTGTTTTTTGGAAGAAAAACACAAAAGATTTATATCGGAAATGGAAAGAACATAAATTAGAATAATATATGTTTGGAGGATAAAAATTGAACTTATCAAATATATCAAAGTCTGAGTCTCTTGTTCCTGAAATAAATGAAGATGGATGGTATGCTCAATGTGCAAGATGTTTAAAAGAAATCACACCATCAAATATATTTTGTCCAAACTGTAATCAGAAGCAGGATTGGTCTTGGCTTCCAATAAAAACAAAAGGAGAATGATTATTATGGAATTTTTTAATGAATTTATATTACCTGTCGTATTAGGTATTTGTTTATGCGTTGGATATATCGTTAAGAAATGGATTAGAGATATTGACAATAAGTATATTCCTACAATTGTTGCTATGTTGGGAATTTTTTTATCTGCGTGGATAAGTCATTGGAATATAACCCCAGAAATTATCTTGAGCGGACTTATTAGTGGACTAGCATCTACAGGAACACATCAGATATTTAAACAATTTATTGAAAATAATAAAGAATAATATATTTAACACTGAACCAATTATGGTTCTTTTTTTTATTACATATAACGGGAGGAATACTATGGTGAACACTGCTAACAAAGTTATAAAAGTGGCATTAAACGAAGTAGGATATTTAGAGAAAAAATCTAATTATCAACTTGATAGCAAAACTGCAAACGCTGGCTCTGCAAATTATACAAAATATGGGAAATGGTACGGCTTAAATCCCGATCTTTGGTGTGCAATGTTCCTCTGCTGGATTTTCAATGAAGCTTATGGAGAGACGACAGCAAAGAAACTACTCGCCGGTAAATTCTCGGCGGCATGTGAAGAAATCCGACAGAACTTCATTGGCAAAGGACATTATCATACATCAAACCCCAAAATTGGAGATGTGATATTTTTTAAAGGAACAAGGCATTCTGGCGCAAATCATATTGGATTAGTTGTAGATGTGTCAAATGGAAAAGTATATACTGTTGAAGGAAATACGTCTGGAGGCAGTACAGTTATTGACAATGGCGGAGGAGTCGCAAAAAAATGCTATACTCTTTCATATAATAGAATTCTAGGTTATGGAAGACCTAAATATGACGATTCCACTTCCTCTAATGACGCTCCTTCCAAAATTCCCACGTATTCCAGAAAACAGTTCATTAAAGATGTACAGGCTGCGACAGGGGCAAAAACAGACGGAATTGCAGGAAATGAAACATTGTCTAAAACTGTCACTGTGTCAGAGTCTATTAACAGAAAACATAAAGTTGTAAAACCAATCCAGGAATATTTAAATTACCTTGGATATAATTGCGGAAAGGCAGATGGCATTGCAGGCTCTAAATTCACAGCGGCTGTAAATTCTTATCAGAAGAAGGTTCTGGGCTACAAGAACCTGGACGGAGAGGTTACTGCCAGAAAGAAAATGTGGAAATCACTATTAGGTTTAATCTAACTATGAAAGGTGATATTATGAAATGAATGAGATCATAGAACTTTTTAACATTGACTTTACATATGTTTTTATTGCAGTGTTTTCTATTCTAACTTGCTTAAAAGTTATAATCTCGTTGTTTGAATGGATAATTGGAAAATTTGGACTTGAAACAAAGTGGATGCGGCAAAAACGCAAGGAACGAGAATTGCTAATTCAAACTTCACAAAATCTTGTGACACTACAGGAGAAACATGTGGAAGATATGAAAAAATCTGATGAACATGATGCAGAAATGCGTAATGATATTAAAGAACTTACAGATTTATTTGTAAATAAGCAAATCAATGATTATAGATGGGAAATTATAAATTTAGCAGACAAAATTTCTGGCAAAAAATTTGTTAGCAAAGAATGTCTGAGACATGCTATTTCTACATATGAAAAATATGAAAAAATTATTGAAGAACATGGACTTTCTAACGGTGAAGTGGAAATATCCATAGAAGTGATAAAAGAAAGTTATCAGAACAAATTAAAAGACGGTAGTTAGTCTTAAAAGAGCGATTTCATTGTGAAGTCGCTCTTTTTATTTGGAGAAGTATCTATATGAATACCAATAAATTGATATAGGTATTTCACATACCAAAATGTCAGAGGTTATTGAACTGGCATTATTATAGAACAAATTTAGATGGGTCGCTCCCAGATAAAAGTGGTGGTCAAATCTCCTACCACCACTCTGTTCTATTTTCAAGAAAGATTAGGAGATGAATGTAGAAGTAAATATTAGAACTGAAAATATTATTTAAAGCAAAGGAGATTTAAAGTTATGAACAAAATCAAGGAATTTTTTAATGAGAAGTTTGGAACTGTGAGAACTGTTGAAATTGATGGAACTATCTATTTTGTAGGGTTAGATATTGCAAGGGCGTTGGGATATTCTAACGAGAGAAAGGCAATCAATACTCACTGTAAACATCCTATTAAAGCTACTATTGATGTGGAGTCCCAAAATGGTACGTCACATAAAGCAAGAAAATCACAAGAAATGTTGGCAATTTGCAAATCTGATATTTACAGACTAATTGTAAGGTCAAAACTAGATTCTGTAGAAGAATTTGAAAATTGGGTGTTTGATGAAATTCTTCCTACTATTGAAAGAACGGGTGCATATATCGAAGATGGTCGTGAATAGGAAATGATTGAAAGATATTTTCCTTCGATTAGCGATGATGTCAAGCTTCTTATGATTAAAGATTTACAAAAAGCAGTTAAGGACGAACAAGAAAAGAACAAGGAATTACAACAATTTTATGATGACTTGATGAATACTGAAGGTTTATATCACATGGGGATGGTAGCAAAACAGCTTAAAATAGGCAGAAATACAATGCTTTCTTATCTCAGAGGAAAAGAAATTATGTTTTATCAGGACAATTCTAATGTTCCTTATCAAAGATTTATGAACCAAAAATTATTTGCTGTTGTAGAAACTCCCTGCGCTGATGGTAAATACAGACCTGTTACATATGCAACCAAGAAAGAACTTGACTATATCCGAAAACTTCTTAGAAAAGACGGATATTATGATGCTGTAACTGAATAGATAAAATCGCTACTCCACTGTCTGCTATTTGGATCGTGGAGTTTTTATGTAAAGAGGTGAATAATATAAATAAGAATATAGGTAAGGTTTTAGAACAGAACTGGAAAAATTCTATTCCAAACGATGTGTTCTATTACCGTCCTCCTGACTCGGCACAGAGTTTTGGGGTAAATCAAAATCTTAGATTTAGTGCGAAATCTCCATGTGACTGTTTTATGTTTAATGGAGATTTTTTATATACTTTGGAATTAAAATCTGTAGGAATAAAATCAATATCTTTTGAAAGAGAAAAATCTGATAAAGGTGTAATTCATAAGCACCAGATTGACAACCTCCAAAAATTCTCTACATATAGAAATATTGTTAGTGGTTTTATCTTTGATTTTCGATTATCGAATAAAACCTATTTTTGTTCAATAAACGATTTTATTACAATGATAAATAATTTAAATAAAAAGTCGTTTAATGAAAAAGATCTGTTTGAATGGTGTAAACCCATTGAAATAAGGAAGAAAAAATTAAAAGTAAATTACCGATATGATATAAATGATTTTATTAAGAATACTGGAGGTGAGTAATGTATTCTTATGAAATAGATCAAGTAATAAAATCTCAAAATTATAACATTGATTCAAAAACATATATAAATATTTGTAACACTATCCCACAAATATCACAAATAATATATACTTCATTTGAAAACATGTTTGAATTTTGGACAAGTGATAAATATTATTGGAAGTTTAAAACATAACATAAAACATTTGTTAATGTTTAAACATTTCTCGTAAATTATTACTAAAAACAGTTTTAGATACTTGTATATTATTCCAATAAAACGTTCCACATACGAAACGAAAATAATGTTAAAATATAATGTACATAGAACTGAAAATGATGCGCATTATAATTCTATGACTAAAAACAATTTGCAAGAAATTATGAATCGTAGAAATTTATCGTATGGGGAGTTGGCAAAAATAACTGGAATTAGCAAAAGTACGCTATATAGAATTTCTAATTTTCTCCAATCCCCTACACAGGATATGATGATTAGTATTGCAAAGGGTTTAAAAATGGACGTTATTGATGTTTTTAATTTTCATTATTAAATGTAGGACAGGAGGAATAATTGATATGGAACGAAAATACATTAGGGTAGTATGTGTTGATGAAGGAAATCCTTTAGAATATGAAGTGATAGAGGATACAAATAAGGGGAATTTAGATGAATTACATAATTTTTTAGTAGAAAATTGGTATAAACATTGTCGAAATGGTGTCAAATGGATATTGTCATCGGCAACCGTTAAAATTAAATAGAACGTATTAAAAAAACGATAGAGTCAATTGCTTTTTAGGCGATTGACTCTTTTCTTAAATAACTAGGAACCTAAAAAACTAAATTGGAAGATATATTTTTTAGAGGTAAAAATATGAGTAAAACAGCTTTGAAAGAAAACAGCGAAAATTGGAATCCACTATTAGATTATGAAAAAATAAATAGTGAAATTAATAAATGGGCGAATTGGAAGAAAAGAGCTTATAATGAAATATTTGCAGTATCAGTTCACGCAAAAAAACTGAAAATAGAATAGAATGTCTATTTCATTGGAATTGGAGGAAGGTAAAAATGTTTGAAAATACAGTAATTAAAGATATACCATCAGAGGATGTTATGCCTGCTGGTATTGGAGAAAATATCAAAAATCAATTTATAAACATCTTGTCTGAAAATCAGTTTTCTATTTCTCAGACAAGATGTTTGTTTAATTCTATTATTAGTCAGTTTGAAAGACATATGCCTGTAACAAATCACAAGAATAGATAATATATTTAGTAAAGATTTGATAATGTTCTATTCTGCATAATTGCGTCATAGAATTTTTTATTTATATCCGCAAACGCATCAACCATTTTAGGTATATTTTCTAAAAGTGGATCAGTTAATACTTTTACATTTTTCACATATTCAATTGTTAATTCATGTGCTAAAATTTTTGCTTGTTGTTCACTCATAATTGTGTACCTCCATAAATTTATTTAGCACAATAATAGCATTTTAATTGTAAAAAGTAAATAGAATTACTACTCTCTCACTGTCTTATGAGAGAGTAGTTTTGTGTAAAGGACAATTATATATGATAATAGCAATAAAAAACATGAATGATTTAAAGAGACAGATTGACGCTGCTTGTAATAACGCTGTTGAGAATGCCGCTAAAATTCTTTTGAAAAAGTTGCAAGAATACATAAATGAAGACTACTATGATCTATATCAGCCCATATATTATTCAAGAACAATGAAATTCTATGAATCAGCAGTCGCTAATATGATGGGTAAATCAACCGCCACTATCGGAATTGATGAATTATATATGTCATATCAATATCCTGCAAAATATACATATCTTGATGGAACAGCAGGACATTGGACTGGTGAGGATCAAGTGCATATGGCTGACGCAGGCTACCATGGTAATTCTAATATTTATAGAGATGGTCACTTTTGGAAAGACTTTGAAAAGTATACAAATGAGAACGCCATTGATATTTTGAAAACCGAGTTACGCAAGCAAGGATTAAATGTGAAATGAACATAATATTTGCAACTACTACCGCCCTTTTGTTGGCGGTTATTTTTATTCCAAAAGTAAAGGGAGGTATACATAGTATATGGATAACGATTTCTTATTATTACTCCAAGCCAAATTAGAAGAGGCATCGCTTAAAGGAATCAAGGGAAATCTTGAGCAGTTAAAAAAAGAATTTGAAGAATTAAAAATAAAACCTGTTTTAAACCAACAGGCACTCTCTGATTTGTCGGCAAAGATTAATAAACTTTTCACAGAGAATAAGATTACTATTTCTAATATTAATGTGGATAATAGTCAGGCTGTTAGAAATGCACAGCAGACAGGGCAACAAATTGGTAAACAAATTCAAAATGGAATTAATTCTGTAATTCAAAAAGGAAACTTTATAACAGAATTCACATTTTCAGCTGACAAGCGAAATAATGTTGCCAAAGTTGCTCAAAAAGAATTTCAAAAAATTGCAAATGGCATTGTTACTGTCAAAGAGCAAATGAATCAAGTTGATGGTAAATCTTTTCTTGACGGATTTATTGTAAATATCAAAAAAGCAAATGGAGAAATGGAAAGTTTAACATATCGTTTAAAAGATATGTTAGATTCACAAGGGAAAGCTACAGGAAAAAGCTTTCAATATATTGGTGGCTCTATAGATGATAATGGTGTCCTCAAACAATTTGACGCTATATCTACCAAAGCTGATAATTTGCAAACAAAACTTGATAAATTAAAAGCTGGATATTCTGACATCAACTCCTCAAGACCTATTAAAGATTCTAATAATATTTCTGCTCTGTCGCAACAGTATGCTAAAGTTGCTCAGGCAATCGAAAATGTAAGAAATGCTGATAATACTACTTTTTCTTCTATGGTATCTAATGCACAGAGAGAAATTACAGCATTAGAATCAATGGTTGCGCAATTCAGAAATGCGGAAAATGTAGCTACTCAGATGAAAAGTGTTGATATCTCTTCTGGTATTGCTCAAGCCCAAGAAAGACTCGGTAAATTAAAGGCTGATTCCACTGGTTTTGAACAAATGACTCATACCCTTAGAGAATTAGATACTGCTATTACTAATGTAGGTGATAAATCTTCTCTTGATGCGTTTATTGACAAACTTCGAGTTGCAGAGACACAGTTAAGTCGTGTTAAGGCTGAAACAAAATCTATGGCGCAAGTCAATAAAATTCAACTTTCAATGGGTGATGGAACGTATGAATCCAAGGCTGATGCTTTAGTTGCTAAGACACAGCAATGGACTGATAAAAATGGAGAAGCAAGGATTAGTACAAATGAGTTGACAAAGGCATTTGATCAATTAACTACTGCTTCTAACAATTATGCAAACAGTCCTACAGAGGCGCATCAGAAGGCTCTTATTGCATCTGAAAAAGAATTGGATAAACAGATTAAAACCGTTACAAATTCTGTCAGATCTATGAACGCTGAGTTGGCAAAGGATTCTAAAGTTTCCTCTTTGCATAACCAGCTTGCCGATTTCATGAGTAAAAACGGGAAGGCTGTACGATATTTCGGCAAAGATTTAAAAGATATCTTTAATCAGACAGGTCAAGGTGCAAAATTAACCAATCAGGAATTAGCAGTATTAAAGCAGAGATTTATTGATATACAAAATACGGCACGTAACACTGGTAAATTAGGTAAAACATGGTTTCAGACATTACGAGAAGGAATGAGTTCCTTTAGTTACTGGACAAGTTCTACTTTCTTGGTAATGAAAGCTATTCAGTCTATTAAAGGTGGAATCAGAAGTGTTATAGAACTCGATACTGCTTTAGTTGATTTGAGAAAAACCACCACTATGACATATGGTGAGTTAGAGAAATTTTATTATCAAGCAAATGAAGTTTCCAAGCAGATGGGTGTTACTACTGCTGAAATTATAAATCAGGCATCCGCTTGGTCACGTCTTGGATACTCAAGCGCAGAAGCAGCGTCTAAAATGGCAAAATACTCTTCTATGTTTGCGAGTATTTCACCTGGAATGAATGTTGACACTGCTACAGATGGATTAGTTAGTGTAATGAAGGCATTTGACATCGGCAATGATAATCCTGATGATGTTCTTGATGGAATTATGTCAAAGATTAACATCATAGGGAATACTGCTGCTACCAGTAATGCAGAAATCGTAAATATGCTAACAAGATCATCTTCTGCTATGAAAGAAGCGAATAATACATTAGAAGAAACTATTGCTTTGGAAACTGCGGCTGTAGAAATCACAAGAGATGATGCGTCTGTCGGTATGTATTTGCCGACTAACATAGTAATATGTTATTAAAAAAGTGGCTATAACGGTTAAAGTCCAGAGATGGATCAGACCGTGGAAAGACTATAATGTTTAATTTTATATTTGAGTTAGGATACAAATATAAAGGAGTTTTATTATTGAATAGTTCAAATTATTTTAATGTATCATCAGTTCGGATGATGCGTTTTTTGTATTCATTAGGTTTTGATAAAGAAAGTTATATTAATCCAAAAGGAAAAGAAAACTGGAGATTTAAAAAATCTGAAAACTTACAGGAAGCATTGGATTTCTTTTTTTATATGCGAAATAAAAATAAATAAGGAGTTGGTTATATGCCAAAGAAAAATATAAGTCATATTTGTGATTATTGTGGCAAGGAACATTTTATTGACAAAGGAACTTATAACAAACTATTATCAGGGAAAAATAAAAATTCGTATTGCTCTATTAATTGCAAAGCTGAAGCACAAGAAAACAAAAAAGAAGTGGTTTGTACAAATTGTGGCAAGCATTTTATGAGAAAAGCATCACATATTAAAAGACATCTTGATCAGTTTTGTTCTACAGAATGCCAATATGATTTTTTTCATAAACAACGAACAGAATTTAGAATATGTGAAATGTGTTCTAATAAATTTATCGTTTCAAAAAGTTCTAAACAGCGTTTTTGTTCTATCGAGTGTCAAGGTAAATGGCAGAGCACAATAACAGGAGAATGTAATTCTCGTTTTTACCAAAAGAAAGTAAAATGTGAATGCTGCGGTAAATACTTTTATATAAAACAATACAAAGTTAATAATGGACAACATCATTTTTGTTCCAATATATGTAGACAAAAATGGTTTGCGGATGTATGGAGTCAAACAAATGAATGTAGAGAAATATCAAGAAATGTTATGATTGGTTTACTTGAATCTGGCAAAATGAGTAATGTAGATACAAAGCCACAAAAAATAGTTGATGCATTATTAAACGACATGAATATAAAATATGAAAGAGAATATGATATAACTTATTATTCTGTAGATAATTATTTGTCTTCTTATAATTTAATGATTGAAGTTAATGGTGATTATTGGCATAGTAATCCAAATAAATTTAAAGATTCATTAACAGAACAACAATACAGAAGAATATCAAAAGATAAAGCAAAACATACATATATAAAGAATAATTTAGGAATTGAAGTTTTATATTTATGGGAAAATGATATTTATAGAAATATTGAATTATGTAAAAAATTGATAGATTTGTATACAAAAATGAATGGCATGTTAATAAATTACCATTCATTTAATTATTATATAGATAATAATGCAAAATTATGTTTAAAAGAAAATTTGATAATACCATATCAAGATATGAAACCAGAACAATATAAATATTTGTATAAACATGTGTCCTAACCACATATCAATTAAACATTATAGAATCCGTAGAGACTGTAATACTTTACATAGTAATATGTAAAGTTTCGCCACTCTCCTATTTCTTTTAGGATGAAGATCCAGTCCGAACTCACACAATAATCTAAAAAAGAAATGTGAGAATATGCCAGAAATGACATATCGCCATAAGTATTATGGTCAGTAACTATTTTTATAGTGAAAGTAACAGATTGAATGCATTTAAAACCGTATCCATGAGGATAAATTTTGTCCCCCTATATGGTGACATATAGGTAAACAGTTAGCTCAAATCGGTGAAACTCCAGAGATGGACAATACCGAGGGTAAGACTTATTTAGATAAGAATCCCGTAACGACCACAGTTGCATAAGTAATTATGTGACGTATGCTAACCATCTCATTTTGAGATGAAGGTATGGTCTGCTCTGCAAATATAATCTAACAATTTAATATTGTAATGAAATTGCAGAGGTAGGCAGAAATGACCTACCCCTTCTATTTTTATAAATAGATTGAGTAACAATAAAGGACGTGGATATGACGAAGAGACTGAAGAGTTTATTGGAAATGTAGAAGAATTATCTGGTGAAATTGCAAATCTGACAAAGACTGCTTCTACTCCTGGTGGAATTAGTTTATTTACAGATGATACAAAAACAGAATACAAATCTACATACCAGTTATTAAAAGAAATCAGTGAAATTTATGACCAGCTTAGTGATAAAGATCAAGCAGGATTACTTGAAGCACTGGCTGGGAAACGTCAGGGTCAGATTATTGCTGCTACTATCAACAATTTTGAAGCGGCAGAAAAAGCTATGGATAGTATGGCAAATAGTGCTGGTTCTGCCGAAAAAGAAATGTCAGTAATTATGGATTCTATAGATTATAAAGTAAATCGTCTTAAAGAAACCACTACTGGCGTAGCCCAAAACCTCTTTAAAAGAGAAGATATGAAATCAGTCGTTGACGGATTAACTTCTGTTATGAACGTCATTGACTCATTAACCTCCAAACTTGGATTGTTTGGATCTATTGGATTAGGAGCTGGTTTATTTGCTGGCTGGAAAAATGTCGGTAAACCTAAAATGTTTGGTTTTCAATTGTGTTTGAATATGCCGACAGTATGTTAGTTCTACTGGATACAGTAGTTTAGGGCATACCATATATGAAATACATATGTGTAAATGAACAGGCAATATGCTGGGAAAACGGTAAACCTCACGCTACTCTCCTAACATGGCGACATAGTGGGCTATAGTAACAATGTGTGAACTCCGTGGGTCAGCAGGGACAGAACTCTCGCAGTTAAGCCCTCACTGTAGCGACAACCCTGAGTAAAAGTTAGATGAAACGCTGCTTTTATAATATGCGCTCGATACTGGGTGGTGCTGATACCTTAAAATCAGCAAGGATTTCTCCTAGCCGTAAGTGGAAGAAACGGAGAAAATTTTGTCATTTTGCGACAATGATTTTTATAAAATTTTCAAAAAGTTAGATTTAAATATTTACAAATTTTATATATTATGTTACTCTGAAAATACCATATTTTTTTTAAATTTTCGGAGGTAGAAAATGAAAACTTCAACAAAGGGACGTACTTTACAATGGATTAATAATCAATATCAAAAAGGAAATATCTCTTTTTCCCACAAACTACAGCGTCCAGTGGGGCAATGGAACACAAAAATGAAATCATTACTTATCCATAGTTTGTTATCTGGTTTTCCTATAAACCCTATTTACATTGTTGATGAAGACAATACATTGTATACTCTTGATGGTTCTCAGAGAACATCCACATGTATTGATTATATCAATGATAAATTTACATTAAGCAAAGATACTCCAAATATCACTATAACAAGTAAGGAAAATGGTGAAACGATTGCTAAAGAATATGAAATTGCAAAAAAGAAATTTAGTAAACTTGATGAAGAAGTTCAATCTACTCTTCTTGCTTGCAGTTTAGACTTTTGTACTATATCTGATTTCACAGATTTAGAAGTGAAAGAAATGTTTAGACGACAGAACAGTTCAAAACCTTTGAGTGGAAAATTACTTCGGATAATTCATGAATCGGATGCTTTTAGTGAAGCAGTTTACTCTTTGTCAAATCATCCATTTATGGGCAAATTAGTGACAACTGCACAACGGAAAAACGGAACTGATAGAGATCTGATTATACAAACACTTATGCTTATATGTACAAATCAGGAAAGAGATTTTACATCTTTTAGAACAAAGGATATTGATACTTTTGTAATTGATTATGCAGATGAAAGTTTAGAAAAGATAGATACTCTACGGGAAGCAATGGATAGCTTTAACGAAGCATTTAAAGAAATCAAAGTACCTGTAACATCTGTATCTGTAATCCTTTATTCTGGTTATAGAATTAAAAAGGACAAAAAGTCTTTTAATAGATTAGTGGAATTAGTAAATGAATTTTTGAATGGATATGAAAATAATGAAGAATACAAAAAATATGTGCAGGCTGGAACAACCAGCTCAGAAAATGTGCGAGGAAGGTTGGATTATTGGAGGAATATAATCAGAACAGCATAATCTTTGTCATAAATAATATTAAAATTTATTACCCATTTTCTATTTGTAATATATAACCTGTATTATGATGCATTTAGTTCTACCTCTGATGAAATGTCTAATGATAGTTTATAATAGTCAATTGATTCTATTAAGAATTGTAACTACTATATAATATAATTAAGAGCTGTAATACTAAAATTAGAGTACAGCTCTTTTTTATTGTCGATTCGTAAAATAATTAATCGAACAATAAATATTGTTCTTTCTATACTGAATATGATAATCTATTATTAAATAAATAGTTTATATTGACAATTAGTGAATAAAATAATAAAATAAGTATCAGCGTTATGGAGTTATAAAATGTTAATTCAGCAGACAATATTACTAAGGAGAAATATAAGGGGTATGGAAGAAAATAAGAATAAATTAGAATTTCTTAAATCATTGCGTGATTGGTGGATTGATTTTTTTGATAATCATCAATTTTTTTGTTCTGTTTTAGCATCTATAATTGCAAGTATTATACTAACTTCGGTTACAATTCCCAATAGATTTTCTAATATGGAAAATAATGTATCTAATATAATGTCTGATATGGATAATATAAATAAAAAAATTGAAAAAATAGATGGACTTGATTCAAGATTAAAGGTTTTAAAAACTAATATTGAAAATATAGAAAAAATAACAGATAAGTTAGATGATAGAGTATACAATATTAATAAATTAACTCCAACAAAAAACACAATAGATTCATTATCACTTTCATTTAACGATCCTAATGCTACAGTTTTATCAACTCCTTTGTGGGATTCAAAAGATATAATTGCAATAGATTTAGAAACAAACCTTAATCATACTGCTGAAGAACTAGCCAACAAAAAATTATTACTTCCATATATAGAAAATGGACAAGAAATATATTTTCTAGGTCAATTTAATGAAAAGAATCATTGGGACGGGCATTGTATTATAAATGTTTTTGAGAATGATTATTTAATATTTATAATGGATGCTGTGTACAATGATGGTATAATACAATTTTATAAACAAATGTTACCATTTAAACTTAAAGGTACAGGTGAGTATGTATGGTCATTCTCACATCGTTACTTTAATGGTAAATCAAACACAGGAGAAAGTTGGGTTTATCATGAAGATAAAAATTTGTATTCTAAAAAGTTATTTGATTTTAATACTGTTACATATAATGATATAATTACTACCGATCAGTTTAAACGTTCTGTAACAACTCCTTTGGAATCGTATTATCATGGTAATACTTCAGATGGTAATTATAATGATACAACAGGACAATCTTATGTAATCAGATTTTATAAAGATGGCAATGTACGGCTTTTATATTATGGTGATTTTGTAGATAGTGTATTTATTGATGATAATGCATGGGAAATTTATTATTCCAACAAAGACAATTCATATATTTATTGCAAAGGGAAGTTTGAAGGTGAATACAAAGATGAAGACAAGACTTTAGTAAGTATTGACGAGATAAAAGAAATCATTAAAGATTACAAATTTGAATGTGATATTAACTGGAAAGACAATTAGAATATTACTTAGGGCAGGCATCTTTCACCTGCTCTTTCTTTATTATATAGATTTATTATATATATTTATTAACCATTTTAAAAATTGTTAATCCATTGGATTTAGATAGTGGTATCCTAAAATTGATATGCAAGAGAAATATCACCGTATTCCTACGATATTACTCTCTTACCACTCTCCCACTTTCCAAAAGAAACGAATAGCCATTTTAGAAGAAACAGAAAAAGACTGGAAACTTCTTATGGATTGTAAAGGTACTTTCAGCGTAAATGAGATTGCACACTTTATAGGTATTGGCGAGTATAAACTTTTTGCCAGAATGAGAGAAATTGGTATTCTTTTCAAAAATGAAAATGGCGACAATGTTCCTTATGAAAAACCTGTACATAAAGGTAAGTTTGCTTCCATACCTGCCATCGCTCCTGACGGAACCGTCCACGCAGAAAAACAGCACATCTTTCATTCCGCGGTTGTGTAGGTCGTTGAGCATCCCCAGCCAGAACTTGCTGGTTTCGTTTGCTCCGACGGTAATGCTCAGAATCTCTTTGTAACCCTCTGCCGTCACGCCCAGCACAACATAGGCTGCACGGCTTAATATTCTCCCTTCCTCCCGGACTTTGTAATGGATGCAGTCCATGAAGACAAACGGGTATACCGGGTTCAGCGGGCGTGACTGCCATTCCTTGACCTGCGGGAGGATCTTGTCTGTGATCTTGCTGACCATCTCTGCAGACAGTTCGATCCCATACAGGTCATCCAGCTGGTCGTGGATGTCCCTGGCGCTCATCCCCCGCGCATACAGAGAGATCACCTTTTCTTCAATCCCGGAGATGTCGCGCTGGTATTTTGGTATCAGCTTTGGCTCAAACTCCCCCTTCCGGTCCCTGGGCACGTCAATCTGGAACTCCCCATACTGGCTCTTGAGGTTCTTTGGGGAATGCCCATTGCGT
>Ga0137308_100540_pt1 | contig 58725 bp, 49 predicted proteins | sample Inofrocosms_June_FD_97181 | JGI IMG/M metagenome (GOLD analysis project Ga0137308, IMG submission 97181) | Mouse cecal microbial communities from Vienna, Austria - N-Acetylneuraminic and N-Acetylglucosamine D2O microcosms_June | ecosystem: Host-associated > Mammals > Digestive system > Large... | reverse complement strand
CTCTCATATACATCCTGACAATAATTAGCTTTTCTTAATTGTGATTGTCCTTGTAAGTCTTTCAGTATAATCACCATCTTTATATGTCAAGCGTACTATAAGCTCATCTGATGCATTTGTGGTAGAATCCTTTTTCACCTCAAGCATATCACCTGTCAATTCTACTTGATTAGTACTGTTTAAGATATATTCTGCGGTTATCTGACCTTTTACCGTTTCACCATCCGTTGTCTCCCAAGCACTCGCTTCAGCAATCTTACCTTTTAGCGACTTAAGATCCAATCCTCCAGCGGAAGTAATTGCTCCTGTAGTGATAGTCATATTACCGTCCTTGCCCGTTTCTCCCAGGCCTTCTGGTAAAATCTCTACTGTTTTAAGTATCTCTAATATTGGAGCCGGTTTTACTACATTAACATCTGAAAATGCATTGCTTGATGTCTTATCACCATCTTTGTCAATCTGAACAAAATTGCATCCTGATTCATACTTCAATGCAAAACCATTTGAAGTACCATCTGGCGTGTATAACTTCACATCTTTAGCTGCTGCAATAATCTGTGCACTGCCAGCCACAGCTCCGTCAGCAAAAATCTTCGCACCACTGGAAGCTACTCTAATTGTACTACGAGAATCAAACTCAGCACCTTCCATACGTACCTCTGATGCCTGATTAATGAAAATCTTTTTACCCTTGAAGTTTCCTGAGAAGTTTGCAACGCCAGCACCATTAACAGTAATATTACCTGTTATTGTACCTTCATTGTTCAAACCGAATCCATTAGAATCTTCAATTTGGATGCCACCTGAAACTTCAACATTTTCCGCAATATTAAATGTATTTACCCAAACATCATTTAATAAAATAGTATTTGTTGCGTCAGACTTATCCTCATTCACTACATTGATGTTATTAATGTAGAATTCTTTAACTCTTCCTGCATTTATAGCTAAAACTGCGTTGTTACCGGCTTTTGCCTTAATAGTACTCTTCCCGGTATTCTTACCACTATAGATATGCATCTCATCTGCCGTAGTATTTGCAGATACAGTAACTTTACCAATAATATCATTACCATTCAAATCAAGGTCAACAACACGATTAATGGTTAACGTACCACCTCTGCCAAATACACTAATTGCCTCGTCACTTGTCATATCCAGCTTATCAGTAAGAATTACTTTACGATACTTCTCATCTTCAAGAGCTTCTTTTAATTTCTCATAATAGTCTCTTCTATTCTGAATAGAACCTTCACCTGTCTTGTACTGTTCTCCTACAGCATTACCCCAAACAGCATCTGTCTTTGCATTTAAACTATCGATCTCAGATACAATGGCTTTATTACCAGTCCCTGTAACCTGACTTGAATCAAAGTTACTATTCAGACTACTTGAACCGAACTGGAACGGAATACGAACCATTCCACCATTATCAAGTAATTCATTTGTCGTAGAACATGTAACTGTTTTAGAGATATTCAGCATCGTATTCAAGCTGCTTACAGTATAAATACCATTGCTTCCACCCACAGTGCCCGAGAATCTGTCTCTTGGCAATACAATCGTAACAGCCTCTGTTACTCCTGACTCTAAGCCAACTTCGCGATCATAGCCCGGAATATGTGCCCGGATTTCTGTACCTGTTGGTAGTGGACTACCATTCAGTGTATAGTTGCTTATGGACTGTGCATTTGTAGAGCTTCCAAACAGCGTAACCGGTTTATTAAACTTCACATAAATACAGTTACCCTGATTGTTATTGGCTTTTGCATTTTTAATCGCTTCATCATAACCAACTGCCGTACTACCATATGCTGTAGTATCATATCCAACTGCCGCCCATACTACACGGAAGTTCGTCTCTGTTACAGGATTATCAACTGAAATTCTCTTTGTAAGAGTAGCTGCTGTATTACCAATATCATCAGAAATACTTCTTACAATCAGATCCCATTCACCATTTCCTAACTCAGTTTCAGGTGCAACATTAATAATCTGATCGTATGCATCTACGAACTCATTTGTCTCAATAATACCTTCTACTGTACGACCATCTCCTACATGGACAAACTGTGCTTCTGGAGCTGGAACACCTAACTGGTTATTATTGTTGTTATACTGTGTCTGAGACGGTGTAAGTCCTTCAATATTTGCAGTCTGAGACAGTTTTACTGGTTCTGTCATGAATACATTATAAGAACCAATATTTCCTTCTGCATCTTCAATCTTATCAATTGCCGGACTTGTACTGTCTGGTGTACGCATAATATCATCTGTCAATTCAACACTAATCGCTGCATTCTTTGTTCCGCTTACAGGATTTTGAATCTTATCCGCATCGATAGTCAGACGATACTCATGTCTGTAATAGTTGTCTCTTGTGCTGGAAGTATTATATACCTGTGTCCAGTCTTTTACAACTTCTACAAGATACTTGTTGGTCATTGTACCATCTTCTTTAATGCGTGATACTTTAACCGGGTTTTTACCAGATCCATCACCGTCAGAAATCTGTGACCATGTGCCGTTTGCATTTTTTGCTTCCAGCTTAATAACGGATGCACTTATGCTGCTGTCACTATTTTTCGGTGTTACAATACGGTCATTATCAGATGTCGTCATAATATCCGTATTAAACTCTAACAAATACTGTTCTGGAGACATTGCTGTTGCTGTAAAGGTTGGTGCAGCCGTATCTGCTGCTACATCAAAGTCAAAACCTTCGGTGCTGACAATATTTCTTTCTTTATCTGTCTTAGCTGCCCAGTCACCAACATTTGCAATAGAAATTCTATGGGTTCCCGCACCAAGATATTTCTTCTGAGGCAGTTTAATCGTTACAACATTACGTTTGCCATATCTGCCAACCTTAATATCACCCTTACGATTGTTTGTCTCATCATGTTCTTTTGATGAAAGTTTCTTAAGAGTGGATGCATCTGCACCTGTTGTTGTCTCTTCTTTCTTGGTACTTTCATCGTTCCATTCACCCCAATAAGCGTTGCTTAACTGAATACCATCAATCTGATAATTGTCAAGATTTTCAGCAGCTAATGCCTTTTCACGCTTATCTTCATCGTTGCTATATAGTCCATCACAATCTTTATATCTTAAAACAGCTTCCGAAAACTCAATTTCAATTGTACGCTGATCTTTAGCATTGATGCTGATTACCGCTGGCTGACGAGCATCTGTCAGTTTGCAGTATGCCGTATTCTTTGGTATATAAATACCGTTTGTCTGTGTCTTATTTTCAAAATCCACTTTAACGATGGAATTGTCAACCATTGGTCTGTCTATCAAAAGCTGCAATGCCGTATTATCATTTTCTACAGGAAGAATTCCTACAATCGTATGACTCTGAGTTGTCAGCGATTCGCCATACCCATTATCCAATCCACTCTGAACTGTAGCTGCAAATTTCTTCGTATTTGGCTTGTCACCAACCTTGAAATCCTCTGCCTTTACTTCCTTATTAAAATAAGCATAAATACGGTCTGCTGTAGGAGCTGTAATGGATGTAAGTGTAGCACCGATTGATGTATCATCGATCTGATCTGGGTTTGGCATCAAGCTAATGCTTGTTGTAGCAGTCGTACCAATCAGCTTCGTATCAGCCGGAGCTTCGATAATCGTTGCTGTAATCACTGCCGTATGGTTCTCACTCAGAGCTTCGGAAGTATACATAACCTTTGCTTCGCCGTTCTGAATAGATACACGGTCTGTTGCGAATTTACCAAGGTTGGTTGTAAATCTTACTTCCATACCTTTGTCTGTTAATGGCTTGCCGTCTTTGTCTGTAATCTTAAATGTAATTGTTGTCGCATCCTGTCCGTCAGATTTCAGAATCGCTCTTTCAGCCGTTAACGTTGTCGGATTCAACACTTCTGGTGAAGGTGTTGTAAATGTTAATTTCTGATCAGCCTGTACTGTGCCGCCCACTTTGATGCCTGTGACTGTCAGATTGTAATTTTTGCTATATTCTGCACCAGCGATTGTCAGTAACACACTCTTCTTGTCTTCGCTTAATTCTGCCTTGGATACTGATACGTTTTCTTCTGCGATCTTGAAGTTTTCTACTGCTGCTGCGTCTACTGCCTTTGTGAAGTTCACGCGAACTTCTGTATTGCTGTTAGCTGCTGCTGTTGCACTGAATGCTACATCTTCAACCGACGGATCGGCTGCTTTTACATTAACCGTGCATTTCATGTTTTTAATATTTTTAGGATATTTGCGCTTTGTTGTCTTTACTTTTACTGTAATCTTAGCGCGTCCTACACCCTTACCTTTGAGCATAACAGATGAAGCTGTTTTGCCATAAACTGTACAGATCTTCTTGTTCGTTGTAGTAACCTTTGTGATCTTCCAGTTGAGGGTGTTTTTCTTCAGTGTCATTTTGTATGTCTGATTTACCTTTAATGTCTTAAAGGTAGTTTTCAGATTAACTGTTGACGCTGCTGACGCTGTCATCAGATTGCTTGCTGACGACATTGAGAATGCCATTGCAGCAGATAAAGATACTGCCAGCACTCTTGTCATGAAACTCTTTTTCATTTCTTTTCCTCCTTAAGATAACATCATGCCCGAATATGCATGATCGGTTGTTGTCAACTAAGTATACAATATCCGTTTCCGATTGTCTATGCACAAACCTACGAATTCGCAGACTGTTTTTAAACAATCATCGTGACTTTTGCCTCACTCTCATCCCAACCCTAATCTTTCGGCAGATGAAAGCTCCTGTGACCAGCACGTTTGCCGTCATCGCCTCAAATAATGAAGTGAACACATCTGTGCTGGAATACTGTATCACTCAGCTTCACTATATAGTTACGGGGGGTGCAGAAAAAAAAGTGGGGTGTACAAAATTTTTTTTAAAAATTTTTTTGAACGCTTATTTGGAGCGATAACTAAGGCTGGTTTTTGGTAAAGCAGCACACGAGAGGCAGAACCTTAGATACCATCAAACAGATCATCAAAATCGATTTTTATATTCGGAAACATACGAATTTTCAGATCCGCTTTATTTTCTTCTGTAATAACTGAGAACAATTTATATTCCGCGTCATCGACAGATGTTTCATCCGGTGTCAGCATATATGCTTCGACTTGTTTTTTTCGCCAATCTACAAGCCAATACTCTGCCACTTCCACCTTTTTATACAATTCCATTTTATCATTTCTATCATATTGTTCGGTAGAATCTGATAAAACTTCCATAATAAAGCGCGGAACCCCTAAAAAATTCGTTGCTCTTCTGTTTTTAATATCACAATTAATAGAAACGTCCGGTATTACAGGTTTATTTTCGTTTTCGATCCACTTATATTTTACGCTGTCTCCAAAAACGCGGCAAACAGAGCTTTTTAGCTGAGAGCCGACCGTTGTGATAAAATTATGAATTACGATAGAATGTTCTATATACGTATTTGCCATATCTTTTATTGGCAGTATATTCATTTTAACCACTTCCTTTCTATCCGGCAGCTATGCTGTTTGTGCGTGCTGTTTTTGTTATCATTGATGCCGACAAGCAAAATCTCTCCGCAGTATCCTTCGAGTGCCTGCGTATCATGTCTGTTTTTGATCTGCTCGATTGCTGTGTCTGCCGATTTTTGATATTTCAGCTCTAAATCTGTTTTATTTACGAATCAGCGTTCCGTTTGCGGTCGTAATATCTGGACTTTCACTGTCCAGCCTTGTGACTACTGTCCTGCGGATGGCGGAGTCGCCGATAAAGTCTATGGCCGCCTCGATTTTTGGCGCCATAGAGCCTGCTTCAAATTCGCCTTCTTCCAGATATTTTTTTGCCTGTGCAACCGTCAGTTCATCCAGCGGCTGTTCTTTTGGTGTGCCATAGTGCAGGCATACTTTTTGCACGCCTGTTAATATAAGAAGCATGTCTGCCCCAACGAGTGCGGCAAGCTTTGCAGCGGCAAGGTCTTTTTCGATCACGGCGGATGCTCCTTTTAAGCGGTTGGACTGGCTGAGCACCGGAATGCCGCCGCCTCCGCAGGCGATCACGATCTGGTCTGCGTCTAAGAGGGCACGCACGCTTTCTGCTTCTATAATGTCGATGGGCTTTGGCGCCGCTACGATCCTGCGGTAGCCGCCTGGCACTTTCATCACATGATTGCCTTTGCGTTCTTCCAGGTCAGCTTCTTCGGCGTTCATCACGCGCCCGATGATCTTGGTCGGATGGTAAAAGGCGTCGTCATAAGGGTCTACAACGACCTGGGTCAGTACCGTAGAGACATTTTTATAGACGCCGCGGTTTAACAGCTCTGTGCGTATCGCGTTCTGGAGATCATAGCCGATATAGCCCTGGCTCATCGCGGAGCATACGCTCATTGGCGTAGCGGTGTATTGTGTCATCGCCGTATGGATCATGCCGATCTGCGGGCCGTTGCCGTGCGTGATTACAACCTGATAGTCATCCTTAATAAAGCCTGCGATCGCTTTTGCTGTTCTTGCCGCTGCGGTTTTCTGTTCTGGAAGGGTCGTCCCAAGGGCATGATGGCCAAGGGCAATTACGATTTTTTTCTTTTTCATTGCTGTTTTTCCTCCTGTCTGTGTGGATCTGCCAATTCATCCACTTCTTTTAACAATTCCAGTCTTCTTGTAAACATTTCATAGTATTGCGGCAGTTCCGCGAATATTTCTTTTTGTACCTCCGCCGTCTGATGCAGACCGATCTTTCTTACTGCCGCAATGGCGGCTTCCTTTTGCGTCATAGTCTCTTCAAACGCAGCATCCCAAAACAACGTCTGGCATCTGCCGCCGTCTGTCGTATCATATGCATAAAAAGACTGGTTAAAATCCATAAGCTTGTGCAGGCACAGCGGCTGGTTGTCCTGATTGTCTACCAACAGTCCCCAGTTTCCCCCATACCTGTCTGTATTGCCGACCAGATAATCTATGATATTCATCATATAATAGTTGTGCTGGTCTAATTCCAAGATAAACTGCCTGCTATTTTTTTCCCGATTGCGGCAGTAGATTTCTGCTGCTTCCATAGATACAATGGAATACTCTATAGAAGTAATATTTTTACTGACCGTAACTCTTTCTCCGTCAAAGCTGCCTTCTTCATAATATACCTGCGACACATCAAAGCACCTGCAAATCCGGCTTGCCAAAAGCTCACGCTCAACCGCATTTCCTCCGCCGTCTTTTAACAGTACAAAGCCGTCCGCCGTCCTTTTCCATGCCTTTGGAAAGATGCCGTTTGTCGCTAAATCTCTTGCCAGGTATTTGTTTTGTACGGTATATTGTCTGCCTTTTAGCGCAATATCGATAAATGTGCGGTCGAGATGGTTCTCATACAGGTTTACATCCCGAAAACATACCTGTTCGCCTGCGTACCTGACCCAAAATACATCCGTCAAAGATGCGCAGCGGCAGGATAAGGCGATCTGCGCCCGGTCTTTATCGGTTACCGCCTGTTTCATGCCGATACTGCCAAGGATTGCTTTTGCATAAGCCCGGTCTAATGTCAGCACTCTGGAGGCGCACCAGTAGTTGAAATTTAAGGCGTTATTTACAAGCGTGTCAATATCCTGCCTGCTTTCCGGTTCTTCCAGATACAATCCGTAGGGCATCCGGTCAGGAAAGAAAATGTGCGCACAGCCCTGGGTATCTATTTGTGCGGTGACTGTGTCTTTGTGCATGATTTCATAGGTTGTTTTTTGCATAATGCTGCTCCTTATGATCGGCAAACTGTTTTAAATATTTTCCGCAATCACTGTCGAGCAATTCACTCCAATGTTCAGAAAAAGCTTTTGGCAATGGCTTGCCATGTTCGTATTGATATTCGGTATGAGACGTGATTTCCATCAATACTTTTTCATAATAACGCTCCAATGTAATAAACATAAATGAGTTCCATCTGCTTTTGTATGCATTTTCCCGAAATATACTGCTGCTGCAATCAGATGTGTGACACCAATCTCCGTTAACATCTGATGCTCTGAACGTCCTTCTCTGCTTTCTGTAACCACAACGCCCATTTCATACAGCTTATGATTCAGCAAGGGCAGAGTTTCTGCCCTGATTACGGAAAACCAGTCCTTTGTCCGGCAGACTTTATAAATCCCTTTCAGTGGATAATCAAAATGCAGGCTCATAGCACGTGTAATGCATACAAATATATGCCTGGATGTTCGCATTTTTGTTAAAATATCTGTTTGAAATGTAATGGTTTCATCTATCATAAGCACCGTGCGATCTGCTAACTGGATCCTCCAGCACACCATGCACTAAACGCATCATCATAGTCATCTTGATCCAACAGTCTGTCATACATCATTATTTTTCCAGTTCTAAAATATTGCTCTGGAAAATCCATGTAATGCTCCAGCACAATAGTAACATCATGGTTTTCTGCAATTCTCATCAAAAATGGGATACAATTATCCCCCATTAATGATCCATTAAAAATATGATCCTTATAGCAATAATAAATGCAGCACAATGACTTGCATCCCGTAGATATCATTTCTGTACTGATCCCACGCCCACGATAATCAAGCAGGGCTTCCTGTGCTATGACTTTCGATCCGTCAATCTCATATAAAAATTCTTTTACAAAATCATCTTCAAACCATTCTGGCTTTTTATTCCTGCGAAAAAAAATCCTATTATCTAATACATAATTTTTCTCACCAATTTCTTCTCTTCCAAATATCACATGCAGCACCCGCTTCCCCTCCCATCCTGCTTTTGTTCAGAGTATAACCCATTTTCATCCATTACACAATATATGCGCCAAAAATTATCCCTGACAAAATAAACCCCGCACAGCAGAAACGAGGAGAATTTTCTGCCATACGGGGAAGGGGGAGCTGTTTATTTAGTTCTTTTTACCAAGTACTACGGATAGTTTCACTTCTTCATACCCATTCTGCATTGGGCGCTGGACAATAATTTCCACCTGCGATCCGGCTTCATAGTAGCTCAGCCTTGTATGCAGTACTTCCATTGTGGCAATATCCCTGCCGTCCAGGCTGGTAATGATATCGCCTGCTTTGATGCCGTACTGTTCTGCGGCTGTACCTTTAAATACTTCCTTTACAAAGACGCCTTCCGGCATATTGTATGCCTCCGTAACGGCTGCCGTAACGTTCTCTCCGTGGATGCCAAGATAGGCTGCTTTGTCGTCGGACACCTGCTCTTTCGTAATCAGGTCTTCGATAATCGGCTTCGCGGTGTTGGAAGGAATGGCAAAGCCCATGCCTTCGACTGCCGTATCGTTATATTTTGAAGAATTGATGCCGATGACCTCACCGTTTTTGTTTAACAGGGCGCCGCCGCTGTTGCCTGGATTGATAGCTGCGTCTGTCTGGATCAGCTTGTTTGTATAAGAATTTCCGCTGTTTTCATCCTGTGTCGTAACTTCCCGTTCTAAGGCGCTGATATAGCCTGCGGTTACGGACTGTCCGTAGCCTAACGCGTTTCCGATCGCGATTGCCTGGGAACCTACTTTAATCTCGGAAGAATCTCCTAATGTCGCTACTTTGATCTTGGATAATGTTCCAGAATCAATATCCGCTTTCTTTACCTGAATCACCGCGAGGTCCGTACTTACATCTGTCCCTTTGATCTCCGCAGATGCAGTTGTATCATCACTGAAACGGATGGTCAGCGTGGTAGCGGATTCTACCACATGATTATTAGTCGCTATATACAAATAGTCCTTATTTTCACCTACGATAATGCCGCTGCCTGCACTTGGCACCTCATATTTTTGCACCTGTCCAAACCAGTTCTGGTACTGCACCTGGCTCATATTTGTGATTGCAACGATCGACGGCATACACTGCTCTACAATCGATACGACTCCATCGCCTGTGCTTGATGCCGTTGCCGTCAAAGGCGCGCTCGTTTGCGTATCTTCTCCTATTTTTAATACATCCTCACTGCTGCCTGTATCCGGTACGGCAGATACTTCTTTGTCCTTTGTGCCGAACAGGCTGCCTGCCACATAGCTGGAGCCTTCAAATGCAGTGCCCGCTACAAGCCCGAAGATCAGGGCAAAGGAAGCGCATTTTGCAAGTTTTACGCCAAAGTTGGAGTTGGCATTTGTGCCTGCTTCTGCTTTTTTTGCCGCGCGCCTCTGTGCACGCTCTGCTTTCTTCTGCTGTTTCGCATCGCTGTAAGTATTCCAGCCTGCTGACTGATGGTTTGCCTTGCCATAGATATTGCTGTAGTTATTTGCATAATCCTGCTGCGTGCTGCCATAGGCATTTCCATTCGCCGTATCTGACTGGGCGGTGTAGGCGCCGCCATTTGTCTGGTCTGACTGAGGATTGCTGTAAGTGCCATATCCATTGGATGTACCTGACTGCGCACTATTGTAGGAGCTGCCTGTATAAGCGCCTGTGGTGTTTTCATCTGCACGCCATATATTGTTCGGATTTTTCTGCTCCTGGTTCAAATAGCTGTAGCCGTAAGTAGAACCGGATTCTGGCTGGCTGGCAGATGCGCCGCCTGATTCTGCTGTATAAGCCGTTCCGTTTGTATTATTTTCTGTGCTGCTGGTATTCATGTTATTGTTGTTGTTCACGTTGTTTTCGTTCCAATTATTATTTTCCATAATGAAAATCTCCTTTCTGCTGCTTCCTGAATATAGTTTTTTCTTTGTTGCAGCCCTATGGATCTGCACATTCTGTTTTTATAGGCTGTTCATTCCTGTTCGAATGAATATTGGCTGTTTGTTGTTTACAAGTAGCAGTTTAACGTTTAATTGTGTTTGTTTTGTGATTAAAAATCCATAAAATCGTGAAATTATGTGTCTTTTTTGTGACACTCTTTCTAAAAAGCAGAATCCCCTGGAGAATTCGTATCTCCAGGGGTAATGATCCACTTGCAGGCAATTTCTTCTACTGTTTTGCTGTATTAATACGCTTTCACCTGTACCGTCATATTTCCAGATTCCCGTACCATCTGCCGGTATTCTCTGAGGCAGCTTTCCGGTACATAGATAATTGCCTTTGAAGAGATTCCGCGAAAAGCGTCCTCTCCGATATATTCGATCTGTTCAGATTTGATCTTGATCTTTTTTAACTGCTTGCATCCATAAAAGGCTTCTTCTCCGATCTGTGCCACATTCTGCCCGATTGTCAGCGTTTTTACTTTCTTTTGGTTGCGGATGCACCCGTCGTCCATAACGTTTACCTCATAGATCTCGCCGTCGATCTTGACGGTTGCCGGGATGCTGATATTCGTAGCTGTTTTGGATGTACACTGGGTATACTGCGCCGTGCCGTCTTCTTCCCAGACTGCGTAGACGCCGTTTCCTTTCGTTCCTACGCGGATCGGTTCATCTCCTGCGCCTGTGTTGTCTGTGTCGCTGCCATTGATATTGTTTGTCTGGTCTTGTGCGGAGGTGTTTGGGCTGCCGTTGATATTTGTACCGGAGCTTGTTGTGCCGCTTGGCGTACCTGTAATATTTGTGCCGGAGCTTGTTGTACCATTTGGCGTACCTGTAATATTCGTGCCAGAATTTGTCGTGCCGTTTACCGTTCCGTTAATATTCGTACCTGGATTGGTGCTGGTTTGGCTGCCTGGTGAACCGTTTCGGATCACTTCGATTCTTGCCGACGCTCCCTGCGTGGAATCTGCAAATGCATTTGCGTACAAATACAATACATCGGAAGTTTCATCGGCACCGACATAGAGGATGCCGTTGCTCATGATTCTCGTAAACTGGGAGCTGCTGCCGCTGATCTGCCAGTCAATGCGCTGGGACGGATTGCCGTATCCGGTCACCGTTGCGGTAAATACCTGGCTGGAGCCTGCCCGTACTGCGCAGTCCTGCGGGGTTAAGGTCACCCCTGTAACCGTATCGTTCGGTGTCGACGGATTCCACGACGGGCTGGACGGATTGGTTGTCGTGCTTCCATATGGCGTTCTTGTGGTAAATACTTTCAGGCATACGTTGTTGCCATCTGGCACGTGGCTGCTGGCAGAACACGCAATCGGTACTGCCTCGCTGTTGCCGCTGACCTCAACGCGCAGTTCCAGGGAACCGTAGACCTGGATTGGATTCGGAAGCTGAAACGTATGATAGCCGGTCTGTGCCATTGTACCGCCGCAGCCTGCCAGTTCCTGGTTGTTCAGGTAAAAACGGTAATTTGCCCCTGCTTTTACATATGTAGAAAAACCGGTCAGCCACTGGGCACTGCCGTTTAAGCGGTAATTCTGGCTGTAGCTGCTGCCGGAAGCAAAATCATACAGCCCGCGGTAATCTGTCTCATAAATATAGTCATACAGTTTGGAGCGGTCTACTACCTGCGTCACTGCAAACGCATCCTGAAAATAGTTGTCGTAGGAGATCCAGTAATAGCCGGTGTTTCCTCCGATACTGCTGCTGTCATACTTGCCCCAACTATTTTTTACAAGGAACGCGCCTTTGTGTGCGGGCTGATGCGGCGTCGTAATACTGTTGTAAAACCACTGCGGAGCAAATTCATCATCCCAGCCTACAACCGTCACGCCATGATTGACTCCAGGGCTTGTTTCTTCAGGATAATAATACGCCCCTTCCTTTGTCATCGCCATACGGTCCTGCGCGGTAAAATAGACGCTGACCCCCGCTGCGCCGTAAGACACAACGAGATTTTTAATATTTTGGATATAATTCTGTTTGCTTAGCTGGTTGTCTCTTTGATACCTGCCAAGCTCTGCCGTTTCACTGACATAATAGTCCGTAAGGCTGGAATCCGCCTCAAGGCGCGGCCCGTATACGCTGCCTCTTGTCCAGTAGGCAAGCGCCTGATGGTAATTTCCGCCTGTATACAGATCTGAAAATGCATACGTGCCACTGCTTAGCTGCCGGATCATATCCCATTCGCTGAAATCAATCTGTGAAACCGCCGATGTCTTCATCAAATAAGATTCCAGCACGGCATCTGCCATATATGCCCAGCAGTAATTTGTCTGAGACTGGTCTTCCACGTCAGTGGCATACGCGATATAGTTAACATTTGTATTATAGCTGGATGCCAATGCGGAAGTATTTGCCTGTACCTGCTGTCGTGCGGCTGCTGCGGAGCCTGGCAGCATAACGGCTGTCAACAGCAGCGCCAGCAGCTTCTTTGCTTTTTTCTTTCCCATAAAAAGAATCCCCCTTTTGGGCACGTCCGATGTGCCTGATTTTCAAATTAGTATTCGTAGGAGTTCTCTCCCTGCCGTCTGTACTGATATGGAATATTATAGCATAGTGCGAAAGAGATTGCCAGAATAATTATTGTACGAATCCTTAAACAGTGTGCATTTTTTCGTATGCAGGAACGCCGCAAAGGAGATTGACATGCCCTAGAGCGAACAAATTTGAATTGGTTTGGTGAATTTTTACAGGAAGGGACGCCAGGAGAGGGGATTGGCACGCCCTGGCTGCGTCCGTTCCAGAATGCTAAGAATCCCTAAGTATCCTGCTGGTACGCTGTGGCTGTGGACGGTCGCGGCACCTAGTTCGCTGCCTGCTGGCAGCTAAAGGTGCCGCTTGGCTACGCCCCTGGTTGCCCCGCAGAATACTAAGGGCTTCTAAGCATTCTTCCAAAGCCGCCACCAGGGCGTGCCAATCCCCTCTCCTGGCTGCTTTTTGTAAGTGCTACTAAACAAGATAGCTGATTATCTGTTAAGATAATCACTATCGAAAGGTATACCTGCTTTATATGTTATCATTTAATTTGGCATATACATATGTATCTTTCCATATTGCTTTTTCAGCTTCGTCTTTCCAGAAGTACACATTTTTTCTAAAATGTGCTTCACGTTGAAATCCCAAATTTTCAAGCAGTCTCCATGAACTCTTATTATTGGGGTCACATTCTGCATATATTCTATGTACACCATCAGAGAATGCCTGCGCAATTAAAATTTTGCAGCTTTCAGCAGCATAACCATATCCCCAATAATTTCGATTAAACACATATCCCATTTCCAATGCTTCAAAGTCACGCTTGCCCATGTATACATTCCCAATCATTTTATGGGAATTTTTTAATTCGATAGCAATCATTTCGTCTGTACTAATACGCCATTCAAGATTTTCTTTTGTTTCATTAAGGGTTTGCGGTTTATATGGCTCATATTTCACAACTTCTTTATCCGATAAATATTCAAATAAGTCCTGCAAATCTTCCTTTTTGTATCGTCTTAAAATCAATCTTTCCGATTCTGCAAGAATTATTTTATTCTCCATGTAAATTTGCTCTGGCATAGCAAAATTTTTCATACTTAATAATCACCATTCCTTTATATTTGGTCTTAACTGCCGCCACCATTCTTGAAAATCTTTTGAATATCTTGTTAAAACTACTGCTAAGTCTTTAGGCGGCACATATGTTGTAATCTCCATAAACTTATCCACAAATCGGTCTGCATCTTGTATACTTTGGGAGATTTCAAGTTTTCTCCCCAATCTTACGAGTTCAACAGCTTTTTCCGACACAGATTCAACCTGTTGTTCCAGTCGTCTGTTACAATCAAATAAGATCTCATTTTCTTGAAGTATGATACGATATATACTATAAATGATTTCTACTATCGTATTCATTTTCATATACCCGTCAATCGGGCGTGATTTAAGGAAATAATAATAATTAAGCCAAAAATCCGAGTAAAACGATAATAATTTTTCCTTTTTTTCTGTTTTCTGAAATACCGGAATCAACGATAGTATATCTTCAATGTCTGCGTCATTACAAAATAAGATTCTCGCTTTTGTAAATCCATTCCTGGCAGGTTCGCTACCCTTCTTTGCCAATTCTTTCAAATATTCTTTCGTCATATACTTTATTCAAAATACCCACCCTCATATGTACATAATCCATCTATAGTTTCGGTTGTTGTATTATTCTTTTCTTTTTCTGCATATTCTTCTTCTGATAAAATAACCACGCCATCCAGATCAGAGTCTGCCCTTTCCGTTCCCTTGGCTACAGAACCTGTAAGTATTAAAGCTATAGCCCCATGTTTCCTATAATAATCTTTCATATTCTCAATAGATTGTTCGTGATGTTTATACATTCTTCCTCCGTTTTTTGTTTAAATCAATATCATTAAACGTGAACTACCCATTGTCTAAAGCCAATGGGCTTCTTGCTTCAACGCGCTCGTAACCTACTGGAGGGAACAAAACAAACCATATCGAGCTTGTTTTTGTAACATTTTACGAAAGCAGCCGAGAGAGCGAATGTGCCTCCCCTGGCTGCGGCTTTGGAAGAATGCTTAGAAGCCCTTCGCATTCTGCAAAACAACTAGGGGCGCAGCCAAGCGGCACCTTTAGCTGCCAGCAGACAGCGAACTAGGTGCCGCGACCGGACACCGCCGCAGTGTGGCAGCAGAATGCTTAGGGCTTCTTAGCATTCTGGAACGGACGCAGCCAGGGGAGGCACATCCGCTCTCCCGGCGTCCCTCCCTGTAAAAACCTACCAAAGCCATTTAAACTTGTTCGCTATAGGGCAAACAAACCATATTGATATTGTTTTTATTCCACAGTAACCGATTTTGCCAGATTTCTAGGCTTATCCACATCCAGCCCTTTTCCCACAGACACATAATAACTAAACAACTGCAACGGAATAATTGCCAGGGAATTCGCGAAAAAGCGGTTTGTTTTCGGAATATAAACGACATAATCTGCCGTCTTTTCAATCTCGGTATTATCCTCATTGGTCACTGCCATCACAAAGGCGCCGCGTGTGCGTACTTCGACGATATTGCTGAGCACCTTTTTGTACAGGTTTTCCTGAGTAACAACTGCCGTCACAAGGGTGCCTTCTTCGATCAGGGAGATCGTGCCGTGTTTCAGCTCTCCGGCTGCATAAGCCTCAGAGTGGATATAGGAGATCTCCTTGAGCTTGAGCGAGCCTTCCAGAGAAATCGCATGGTCAATGCCCCTTCCGATAAAGAACACGTCGCGTGCCGCCAGGTAACGGTTTGCAAAACGCTGGATATCTTCTTTGTTTGCCAGAAGCATCTGTATCTGCGCAGGGATCGCTTTCAGGTCCTTAATCATGGAAGCTGCTGCTTCGTCGCTTAATTTCCCTCGAACGAGTGCAAATTTTATCGCAAGCAGATATTCGGCAATCAACTGCGCCGAATATGCCTTTGTCGTCGCTACTGCGATTTCCGGCCCTGCCCATGTATACATGACACGGTCTGCTTCGCGGGCGATCGAGCTCCCTACGACGTTGACAATGCCAAGCGTCAGCGCGCCGCATTTTTTTGCCTCGCGCAGTGCGGCAAGGGAATCGGCTGTTTCACCGGACTGGCTGATTATGATAATCAGCGTTCCTTCTTCCACGATCGGATCGCGGTAACGGAACTCACTGGCAAGGTCTACTTCCACCGGAATCCGCGCTAACCCTTCAAACACATATTTTCCGGTAATGCCGGCATGATAAGCGGAGCCACATGCCACAATATGGATCTTGCGCAGCGCCCGGATCTCGTCATCGCTCATACCCAGCTCTTCAATCACGATCCTTCCGTCTTTAATGCGCGGATTCAGCGTGTCGCTGACGGTCTTTGGCTGTTCGTACATCTCCTTAAGCATAAAATGCTCATAGCCGCCTTTTTCCGCCGCATTGATATCCCATTCGATCTTTTTCGGCTCTTTTTCGATCTCTTCACCGTCGATATTGTAAAAGCTGATTGCATCCTTTTTTAATACCGCGATTTCTTCGTTTTGGATAAAATATACTTCCCGTGTATATTTTAAGACTGCCGGCACGTCCGAAGCGATCAGGCTGCCTTCTGCGTTCTGCCCTACGATCAGAGGGCTGTCTTTTCGGACGGAATAGACAACGTCAGGATGGTCGGCAAAGATAATGCCAAGCGCGTAGGAGCCTTCGAGACGATGCATGACTTTTACAATCGCTTCCATTGGATCGCCTGGATCACCTGGATCACCCGCATCATCGCTGTTTCTATTGCCCTTATAGTAATAGCCCAGCAGCATTGCCACTACTTCCGTATCCGTTTCCGAACGGAACACAAAGCCTTTTTTTTGCAGCTTTTTCCTGAGCTTTAAATAGTTTTCGATAATGCCGTTGTGTACGACTGCGATCGTCTTATCCTGGTTATAATGCGGATGTGCGTTGCTGTCGCTCGGTGCGCCGTGCGTTGCCCACCGTGTATGGCCGATCCCGACGGTTCCCGGCATCGTACTGCCCCCATGTGTCTGCTCGTCTAATACTTTCAGCCTGCCTGCCGCCTTTTGCACCTGAATCTGTTTTCCGTCATAGACCGCCATCCCGGCAGAATCATAGCCCCGGTATTCAAGCTTGGACAGTCCGTCCAAAAGGATCGGGGCTGCCTGTTTTTTACCAATATATCCTACTATTCCACACATGTTTCGCTCCTTTTACTGAAAATCTGTTCGTATCTGCCTGTAATAAATTCCCAACTGTAGTAATTTGCCATACGCTCCCTGGCGCTTTTTCCAAGCGCATCGATTTGTGCGCAGGACATCGCATCCGCCTTGTGAATCAGCGCTGTCAGGTTTCCTTCTTCCTTTTTCCAGTACAGTGCGCTGTCTGCCGCCACTTCCCGGTTAAATCCTACGTCTAACAGCAGGTTCAGCTTTGTCGCTGCCAGTGCTTCGAGCAGGCTTGGATTTGTGCCGCCGACTTCATGGCCGTGAAAAGAACCATAGGCATTTTCACGGATTTTTTTCAGCAGTTCTTTGTGATAGACCGTTCCTGCAAAACGGATTCTACTGTCTTTGTCAAATCCGGTACGCTGCTTTAACGTGTCTAAAAAGCTGTCATTTACGTCCGTAATAAGAACAAACGCCTTTTTTGTATCGGACTTTACAAATTCCCGCAACATCGTCTCATAGTTATTTTCCGGCACAAAGCGCCCTACCACAAGGTAATAGCCCTGCGCCTGCACGCCGTTTTTCGCATACCATGCCAAAAGCTCCTGGTCATCCTGCGCAAGCTTTGACGGGACGGTTTCTGCTCCATAGGCGATAAATGTGGTGTTCGGGCGGTACGGCGCATATTCTTTACGGATATATGCCTCGATATTCTGGCTGTCACAGACCAGCAGGTCTGCGTGCTTTACCATCAGCCGCTCCGAGAGCTTCCAGTAACGGCGTACCGGGGCACTCCATTTTGCCCGCAAAAATTCATGCCCGTCTGGATTGACATAAAGCTCCCCGCCCAGTGCGTGGATCTGCCGGCAAAAATGGCTGATAAACGGCCCGATCCGACATGCCAGTATATAAAAGACCGGATGCGGAATCTGCTTTTTCTTTGCATAATCAATAAAATAACGCAGTGCATCGATGTCATACAGGATGGCACGTGCAGAGCCAAGCCGCCGCCACGGAAATGTAACGCATACAGCATGATGGCAGCGAAAATGTGCCTGTTTTGGATCGTACGCTTCCGGTTCTGCCGCACAAGCTACATGGTAGCGGATGTGCCTGTCTGCCTGGTACTGCGTAAGTTTATCCACAAACGTCTCAAAGCCGCCGTATTGTGCGGGTATCCCTTTACATCCTATGATAAATACATGCTGTATGTGATTGTTTTTGTGATTGTTTTCAGCAGCCATAGCCTCGCACCATACCTTTCCGTTTCTTCCTTAAAGATCATACCATAGCAAAAAGAGAATTTCAAATTTTTTTTGCAAACTGATTGACAGCAATGACCAGAACCATTGAGGATATGAAAAATGCATAGAGGATGATTAGAATTGAAAAATTTTTGACTTGAATTAATCTGTCTAATAGCTTATAATCAGTGTAGAGGTAATGGAGATATGGCAACATCCCCACTATCCTAGACGGAAACTTAATACAAGATGTTAATAAGTTGCATAAGCTATCCCCTACAGCCAATAGTGGGATAGCTTTATTCCTGTCTATTTACGGTTGTTGTGATTATCTATGTATGTTAATGCTGGGAATACTACTAATAGCAATGTTAAAATTTCTAACGTGTTCATAGAATCCCCCTTTCCGTTTCCGAAAAAGGGCAACCGAGGAACTATCCCCATACTGTCTACACTGGCTATGGAGTATTATAGCATATTATGGTGGAAATGGATATAAAGAAATATTAAATATAAAGTGATTTAGAACAGTTATAAACAGGAGCAAGCACCTTCCATAAGGAAAGTGCTTGTTTCAAATGATTATTCCTCTTCATCCTCCGTCCCCTGCACCACATACTGGTCTTCCGACACCCCGGTCGACTGCTCATCCCCAATGCCTTTCCCGGTATCTGCCTCAATCGCCTGGCTTAATTCCAGTACGGTATTGGACGGCGTATAGTTGTATTCGCCAAACAGATACGCGTGCAGCTCCTTGACATTTTTCTCCAGATTGCAAGGCGCTACAATGTATTTTCTCGTCAGGTCAAAGGTATACAGCTCGAACGGAAAGCCGGTTGTGCCTGCCAGCTCGTAGTCAAGCAGTTGTGCCGCCATTGAAATAAGCTGCATCTCGGTCAGGTCTGTGCTGATATCTTCTAACACCGCATCGATTATCTTGTTGATCGTAAAGATGCTGGATGATTTTGTCTTTTCGACAATTTTGGAAAGTACTTCTCTTTGTCTCTGCGCACGGCGGAAATCGTTCGCATCGTGGCGGATGCGGCAGTAAGCCGTCGACTGGACACCGTCCAGCGTCTGGACGCCCGGATGGTCGACCATATGCGGCTCCAGCCCGGTGTAGGCTGCGGTTTCTGCAATGTAGATATTGATCTCCTCCATCATCTTGCCTTCTTCTACATTGATCTCCAGGCCGCCCAGCAAGTCGATCACCTTGCAGATTGCGTAAAAGTCCACTGCCACATAATCCGCGATGTCCAGATCCAGGTTCTGATTTAGCATACGCACCGCCTGTTCCGGCCCGCCGTGGTTATACGCATAGTTTGCTTTCCAGTAATAAGGCTCGGCGCTTGTGCCGACGTTTAAATACGTGTCACGGTAGACAGATACGACTTTTACTTCTTTCGTATCGTTGTTAATGCTGGCAATCATAATAAGGTCGCTGTTTCCTGAAGTAAACACTCCGCTTTTTTCATTGTCAAGCCCAAAAATGGCAATGTTGGTGTAGCCTTTTAATACTTCCTGTGTTGTCAGTCCAAGGTCATCGTTTACCACATCTTCCGTCTGTATGTTATCGACATGTTCGATCTTTTGGTATTTTGACCAGAGAAACAGCACCGCAAGCAGGACTAACAGCAAAAGTATCTCTATCACAAAGATCATGATTTTGTGTTTCTTTCGTTTTTTACCCTTTTTCTTATTCTGATTGTTACCCAAATGCAGTACACTCCCTTCTACTGTGTAGCTGTATCAGATACGGCAGTATCCGAATCGGTATCTGTCCCCGTATCGGTATTCTGGCTTCCTTTTGTATAATGGTCTGCTTCTACACCTGTCGTTTCCGCGTCATCCGCCCCTTTTCCGGTCTCCTGGATGACCGCCTGGCTAAAGCTTGTGACCGTATTGGACGGTGTATAGTTAAAATCATTAAACAGATACTTGTGCAGGTCTGTGACATTGGTTACAAGGTCGCATGGGATTACGACAGAGCCTTTGCTGCCGCCCAGATTTGCCGTCGTTAAGTGGAACGGGAATCCGGTCGTATCCGCCAGCTCATAGTTCATAAGCTGGGAGGCAAGTGAGATCATCTCGCCCGCAGTAAAGTTCGTGCTGATATCATCCAGCACAGAATCGATGATTTTATTGATTGTGAACAAGTCTGCGTTTTTTGCTTTTTCCACCATCTTGGCGATCACCTCGCGCTGTCTTTGGGCACGCTTAAAGTCGTCGCCTGCCGTGTAGCGGATTCTGCAATAAGAAGTCGCCTGCACGCCGTCTAACGTATAGGTGCCCGGCTGGGTGATCGAATGCGCCTCATGCCCGGTCACAAGAGCCGTCTCATTAATGTAAAAATCCATCCACTTTGCTTCCGCAGCGTCAATCTCGACTTCTACGCCGCCTAAGAGGTCAATCGCCTCCGTCACTGCCTGGAAGTCCACCACGACATAGTCCTGGATATCCAGGTCAAGGTTGCGGTTTAACATTCTTACGGCTTCTTCTGCGCCGCCTTTGTTGTATGCATAATTTGCCTTGCGGAAATTATTCGTGCCGTCACTGCTCACATTCAAAAAGGTATCACGGAATACGGAAACCAGCCGGACTTCTTTTGTATCGTTATTAATGCTCGCAATCATAATCACATCGCTGTTGCCTGCCTCAAAGCTGCCGTTTGAACGGTTGTCCAGGCCAAACAGCGCAATATTGGTATAGCCTTTTAACACTTCCTGTACAGACTGGTTCATATCTTCATTGATAATATCCTGCGTCCCGATCATATCCGGCTGGCGGTCCAACTTCTGATACTTTGACCAGACAAACAGCCCGGCAAGCACGACCAGCAATAGCAGGATTTCGATTGTAAATATGATGATTCTGTGTTTCTTCTTTTTTCTTGCTCTTGATGCACCCATTTCCTTTCTTTCCCTTTCTGCATTCGTAGTTTACGTTGCGGCTGTCTGCGTTCAGCGCCCGGCTAACCGGAAGATCAACAACAGACGGTTTTTTATCATCACAGGCAGCGTATTCCTGTTAAAATCCGATACTGTCCCATCGTGCCTGCGGTAATATAACAGCGGTTCCTTTAAAAAGACACAACCGCCTTTATGCTTGTCATTGATGATGCCGATCCACTGGTCATGCATCTGTATATCGTCCGGCACCGGCAGGATATACGGCAAAAGCTCCCTGCGCAGCGCCATACAGCATCCGATATACTTATTTTTCCAAAGATTGCGCCACACGCCCGCGCCGCATCCGCGATATGCAAAAAAGGACGGATAGATCACCTGCTTTCGCTCCGCGTCGGTCACAATACAGTCATGGACAACGACATGGCATTTTGTTTCACGGAATACGGCAAGCACACGCTTTACTTTATCCGGCATCCACACATCATCCTGATCGGCAAGAAAAATATAGGCGCCCTTTGTATGTGCAATCGCATTTGCGATATTTTGCTTGATCCCTCTGCCCTGCCCGAAGATCAGGCGGATACGCGGATCTTTCTTTTTGTATGCCTCAATGATAGGTATCGTCTGATCCGTCGAGCCGTCGTCCGAAATGATCAGTTCATCTTTTTTTCCAAGCTGCTGCAAAACAGAATCCAACTGCTCCTTAAGATATGCTTCTCCATTATATACCGCCATCGCGACCGACACCCGAACCATGACGCACCCTCCCTTTCGTAATTGCTGCATTACTTTGACCCGTCACCGGACAATACTACCTGTATCGTACGGAACAATATTTTTAAATCCAGGCTCAAAGACCATTCTGAGATATATCGTGTATCCAGCGCAACGACTTTTTCAAAATCGGTAATGTCGTTGCGCCCGCTGACCTGCCACATACCGGTCAGCCCCGGCTTGATGCCAAGGCGTCCCCGGTGATGGAGCTGGTAATGCTCGACTTCATCGATTGTAGGCGGCCTTGTCCCTACCAGGCTCATCTCGCCCTTTAGTACATTCCAAAACTGCGGCAGCTCATCAATCGAATATTTTCGTATAAACCTGCCCACCGGAAAGATTCTGGGATCGTCCGTCATCTTAAACATCAAGCCGTCCATCTCATTGCTGTCCATCAAGTCCTGCTTGCGCTCCTCCGCATCCAGATACATCGAGCGGAATTTGTAAATACGGAAAATACGCCCGTTTTTGCCTACGCGCTCCTGGCTGAACAGTACCGGGCCAGGCGACTGCAGCTTGATCACCGGAGCAAACACGAGATAGGCAATCGCGGCAAAGACCAGCCCTACCAGGCTTCCGCCAATATCCATCACGCGTTTGAAAAACATCTCCGGCGGCGACGCGATATGCATACTCGTCGTCAGCACCATATAGTTGCCGCACTTTTCGAGTACCTTGTTCGGCATCAGCGCGGTCTGCGGAATCAAGTTAAAGTGGACGGTAATGCCGTACTCAATAAGCTGGTTGGCGAGCGCCTCGCTCGAATCCCTCGTATTGCCGTTGATAAACACCTCGTCTACAACATGCGTCCTTACATATTCGTAAAAATCGTCTGCGTTTGCCACGACCGGCACGCCCCGTACCGTCTCTCCCTTGCGCGGCTTGTCCACAATGACAATGCCGCTGATTTCAAAATCCCGGTACGTATCATGCTCAAAATCCCGCACGCATTCCTCCGCATAGCGTTCTACAGTCAGGATAATCATCACCGCGTTGCTGCGCTTTTTTTTGATCCTGCTGCGCACAAACTGTTTATAGGTACAGTGCACAATATATTCATAGATAATCGACATCACCCAGAACGTAAACAAACTCTCTCTGGAATACACCGCTGACATCTTTGCCGCATACAGATAGACCAGCATACCGACAAAGATCATCGTGCATGTCGCCGCTACCTCCTCCAGCTCGGTAAACGCATCGCGTTTTATAATATCCTGGTAGGATTCCTTAAAAAACACGACGCACAGGTTCAGGAGGACGAGTATCATAGCAAGCCGCAGATATGGGTCGCTGGCATATGGATTCATCCAGCCATGACGCATAATATATCCTGTGATAAATGCTAATTGAAGTATTAAAAGATCCAGAATCGTAAAGTCCAGATGCTTTGCCCAACCGACGTTGTCTTTCCTATACATTTTGCTCCTTTAGATTTCTTAGGTGGATATACAGCCAACTGTCTGAGTAATCCTCCCGCTCCTTTAATGTCATTGTGCTGTATTTATCATATGTAAGTTTGACCTGAAACATTTCCTGTTCTCCGCATTTGTAACATTCCACATTTTTCCTGCGGGATACCGTCCGCATCCAGCCGCATTTCGGACAAATATATACTTTGATCATCCGCCTAAATCCTTTCTTTCCCCATCATTATTTTTGGCCGTCTTCACTCTGTATAACGTATAATCTTCACTCTGCGTTACCGGCATTATGGAAATCTGCGACAGATAGCTGTCCATATCAAATTCCGTACGGATTACAAGATAATCCACGCCGTTTTTATCCAAACTGCGCCGCAGCGCCTGTTGATTCATTTTTAATCCTTCGTTGACTGCTGCGATCATGTGCTGCTGGTGCACATATTTTTTAAAATCATAACCATGTTTTGCCTGATACAAATACGCATTTCTGGAAATCGCCCATAAAATACGCGGCTCATACGTGCGCATCTGGTATTCCAGATAAATATCAAACGCCGCCCGCGGAAGCTCCTGTTGGCTGCCGCCGTCTGTTTCCTGCCAGTCTTTTAACATCGCGTCCGCGATTGGCATTACATTTTGGTCAAGCCCATACATATTTTTCGGCAGGTTAAAGTTGGCACGGTTTAAAAAAAACAAATTCGCCCCAAAACCCAGGCACACCGCAAAAGCAAGCGCGCCCAGCACCAACCGGTTCCTTCTGCCGTCAAAAAATGCTTCCGTTAATTCGTATGCGATCAAAAATAAGACCGGAAGCATCCAAAAAAAACGGTAATACGTTGCAGCGTTGGTTATTTTGCCTACAATCTGGTAAGCAGCTTCATTAAATACAAACACAACCGACAAAGCCGCTGCTGCAAGCGCCTTTTTTCCTGTACTCCCCCCCTGCTTTTTCTCTTTCCAGTATAAGAGCACCAGACAGACTGCAAATGCCGCCAAATACAGCGAATCTCCCTGATACTGCCTCAGAACGCCTGCCATATCCTATACCTCCACGACCAGCCATCCTCTGGTAAACGCTAAATATACCACCAAATAGCATACATTTGGCATCATACATACGATGCCTTTCAAAACCAGCGCACCGTCCCACTGCCGTTCCACAAAAAGCTGCGCCAGCAGCATAATGCCAATCAGCGCCGGAACGAGCACAAGCGAGGACATCGAGACAGCGACACTCGCAAACGCCACTAAAAACAGCTCTGCCCAATTCTGTATCGCCCTGCTGTTTTTCCACAGGCGGTACAAAAGGTAGCCTGTCATCGGCAGGACGACGTTGGCACAATACGCCTTCGCTTCATAGTTGCGCAGCAGCAAAAACTGTGCCGCCGTATCGTAAACATCCCAAAAGATCGTAAGCACTATCGTAATGGTAACGAGCACTGCCGTCTTTTTCAGATCCTGGTGAAACACTTCCATTGCAAAGCTGTATACAACTGCATTTGTCAGCAGCACGCATAAGATGCCTGCCACATATTTTTGCAGCACCAGCGCCGAGATACCTGTGATCTGGCTGATCCACGCTGTATTCATATAAAAAGAAGACAGTGCGTACCGCAGCTCTAAGTGGCCGCGCATAAGCCCGCTGCTGCCGTCATATACATACATCGTATCCGTAGCTACCGACGTCGTCATATTTCCGATATAATAGGCAAAATCCCACCCAATATTACGCTGCATCAGCACGGCGGTCGCACATTCGCAAAATACAGCCGCCGCCATCAGAGCAGCCAGCAGGCGCGCCCCGTTAGACATTGTCCGTCCGCCAGTTTCTGCCCTTGTCTGCCCTTTGTCTTTTTTTACAATCACCAGCGCAGCCGCAAGTCCCGCCGCCAAAACCGCCATCCAGACAGCGCCAAGCACATGCAGCTTTTGTTTTGTCAGGATCAAAGCTTCCGCCACGATCTGGAAAGCTGCAAAATACAGAAAAAATCCAATGCAAAGCCTCTCCGGTACGGTCGGGCAAAAGCGGCATTTCACACAAAACGCCCTGCCAAGCAGACTGTAGATGCATATGCTAAGCACCAGGATACCGATACTGAAAACTACCTGCATGTCACTCTCCCTTCTTGTTTTTACTACGACATATAATCATTATACAATGGCAGCACCTCCCCTGTACTCCCCTGCATTTTTATCTTCCCTTCGTGCAGCCACAAAATCGTGTCGCACAGTTTTTCAAGTGTCTCCGTACTGTGTGATACGATTATCACCGTCCGCTCTTCATTCGTAATTAATTCTTTCATCTTTGCGTAGCTTTTTTTCTTAAAGCGCACGTCCCCAACGCTTAACACCTCGTCGATCAGCATAATTTCTGTCTCCAAGATCGCCGTAATCGAAAACGCCAGCTTCGAATACATGCCGCTTGAATACGTACGCACCGGCTTGTCGATAAAGCTCTCAAGCTCGGAAAACTCTATAATTTCATCCAGCTTGGCATATACCTGCTCTTCGCTGAACCCTAACAGCATCCCGCTTAAAAAAATATTCTCTCTCCCTGTCAGCTTCTTTTGAAAGCCTACGCCGATCGACAGCAGCGACACTGTATGCCCATGCAGGTCGATCGTTCCCTCGTCCGCGGCAAAGATCCCCGCGATGGCACGCAGCATCGTAGATTTTCCGCTGCCGTTTTTGCCGACGATCCCCATAATCTCGCCTTTTGGAACCTGAAAGGAAATCCCCTTTACCGCCTCAAACACATCGACCTGGGATTTTTTCAGGCTGAACAGGCTGTTTTTTATCGAAATACGATTTAAGCATTTATACCGGATTTTCAGATCCGACACTTCAATGGCAAATTCTTTTGCTGGCTCCATACCGTCCTCCCATTGCTGTTTTCTACATTACCTTGACATAGCTGTTTTCATGCCGGTAAATATTGCGCACGCCGATCACGGACAATGCCGCTCCGATCAAAAACCATACAAGCACCGCGCCCCACTCCGGCATCGTCTGATAGATCAGCACCCGGCGCATAGAATCTACAAGCAGCGCCATCGGGTTGCATTTTAACAGCAGGCTGCTGTACGGGTACGGCACCCGGTTGCTGATCGAATAAAAGATGCCGGTCAGGTAAAACAGCAGCTTTAACACGACCGTCACGACGTTGGCAAGGTCTTCCACATAGACCCCAAAATGCAGCAGGATACTGCTGAATGCAAAGGTCACAACAAGCAATACGATAAACAACGGTATTAAAAATACAACCTTCCAGTCTACCGGCACACGGTATCCAATCATCATAATGATCACGAGCGAAAACGCAATCGTCATTTTAAAGCCGTTAGAGCAGATCTTTACAAAGATCAGTATAAACTTTGGTATATATACTTTGGATACAATCGGTTTGTTCGCGGCAACCAGTTTTACGCTCTGCCGCAGGCAGGCGGAAAAAAAGTTCCAACTGTTATAGCCGATAAAAATAAATACCGGCAGGTACGGTTCGCCTTTTTGAAAGACAATAACCGCAACAAACGAATAGACGACCATAAACAGCAGCGGGTCTAAGATCCACCACATCCAGCTTAAATGAGAATTTGCCACTTCTGATTTCAATTCGGATTTTGCCGCATATATCGTATATTTTCGGTATTTTTTGATGTCACTGATCAATCGGTTCAACTTCCCACTCCTCATTTCTGCCTGCCGCCGGACGATCCGAAATATTTCCATACGCCGTGCAGCGTGTAAAAAACCATATAATAAAATGCCTGTATCCGCCCATATCCCAGATATCGGTAAGAGCCATACTGCATGATGGCAGACTTCCATTTATTCCTCGACTTGCCTTTGGCACTTAGCCTGCATTTGAGCGCAGGCACGTCCACGCCTGCCGCCGCCCCATATTTTTTCAGTATCCGAAGCCATAAAATATAATCCTCGTGGTATTTATCACAGGTAAACCAAAACTCCCTCGCCACATCTGTGCGCAGCAAGACCGAACCGCACGGGATCACATTTGTGCGCAGCAGCATTTCATACGTAATGCGCTCCGGTACGCCGATGACCCGTCCCTGCGGCGTACCGTCAGGATGCATCAGCTCTCTGCCCGTACAGACAAGCACCGCTTCTGTGCGTGCCATACGTTCCATTTGCAGCCTGAGCTTGTCCTCTTCCCACCAGTCGTCCGCATCTAAAAAGGCAACGTACACACCGCGTGCCAGCCGGATGCCCAGGTTGCGCGCCGCCGCGACTCCGCGGTTTTTGCGCTGGCGCACATAGCGAATGCGCGGATCAGCAGCATACGCCCTGACGGCTTCCATCGTGCCATCGGTCGAGCAGTCGTCGATAACCAACAGCTCCCATGCCTGTTCGCACGTCTGGTTTTGTACGGAGGCAATCGCCTGCCCGATATACTGTTTTGCCTGGTATGCCGGCATAATCACAGAGATCACCGGCTGCTTAGATTCTTTTTTCATCGTTTCCATTCCATTTTCATCCTGCCTATTTGCCTGCCTGCTCCTGCTGCCTTGCGGCGTCAGCTTTCAGAGCCGTCTTCTGGCTGTCGTCCACGCCTTCGGATTTTTCTTTTTGAAACAAAATCTTGACCGTCAGCAGGATCAGCTTTAGATCCAGCCAGAGCGAATAATTTTCGATATACGTCAGATCCAGCTTTAACTTATCATACGGCACCGTATTATACTGCCCGTACACCTGCGCATAGCCCGTCAGCCCGGCTTTTACCTTAAGGCGGAACCGAAACTGCGGAATGCTCTGTTCATATTCCCTCGTAATCTCCTCGCGCTCCGGGCGCGGCCCGACAAACGACATGTCCCCGACCAGCACGTTAAAAAGCTGCGGCAGCTCGTCCACATGCAGCCTGCGGATCACCTTTCCGACCGGAGTGATCCGGTCATCGTGCTCGCTCGCCAGCCTTGCGCCCCGCTTTTCCGATTCCACGATCATGCTGCGGAACTTATAGATCTGAAACGGCCTGCCATCCTTTGTAATCCGCTCCTGCGAATAAAAAACCGGCCCTCCGTCGTATAGTTTAATCGCAGCCGCTATGACAAGCATCACCGGAGCCGCGATCACACAACCGCAAAACCCGATTGCAATATCCATCGCACGCTTGCAAAAGCTCTGCCCGAAGGTCATACCCTGGTTGCGGAACAGTAACAGCGGCGAATCAAACAAATCGATCTCCGATGCGCTGATAATCATAATATCCGAGATCTTCGGCACCGAATAGCAGCGGATATTGTTCTGAAAGCAGAATTTTAAAAACTGGTTGCGCTCATGGGACGGGATATCGCCGATAATTACCGATTCATACTGTGCGATCTTGTTTAAAATCGTCTCCATCCCCGCCTTTAAATGCACCGTTTCTTTGACCTTGTATTTATCTCCGCGCGACTGTAGCTTGCGGATCAGTGCCTTTGGGCTGATATTCCCATAGATCAGAAGCATCTCGTGCGGCGGGTACAGCCTTGCATATATGCTGCGCATTGCGACGATCCATACGACGCCGACCGCTATCTGCATAAGCGCAAGCACGGCAATCGGCGTTGCAAACTGCAAAAACTTCCACTTTGCAATCAGCGCAAGCTGCAAATATTCGACCGCATTTGCCGCGCACACAGACAAGATCTGTGAGTACAGCACGTCCAGGTTGCGCAGGTAGCCGACCCGAAAGCCGCCGAGCACCTTCATAAACAAAATCAGCACAACCGCATACAGGACGATAATCGTCCAATGGCCTCTCCGGTAATAGTAAAAATACCGGAAATACTTGCGCATACTTTTTAGTTCTCTGTTTGCATAATAGTTATACCACAGACATGCAAACATCGCCGTCTGCACTGCAACAATCAGGATTGTTCCAAGCAGCATAATAAAACGTTTGTATTGCTCTTTTGAATGTGTATCAGCCATAGATTTAGTTTCCTGTCAGTTTTTTCTTTATTTTCCTCGCCACTTTCAAGATTCCCTGTCCCTTAAGCAGTTCATTCTGTGCAACTACACGGTCATAATCCGCTTTCAGCTCTGTGATATTAAAAAATCTGCGCTCCAGCAGGTTTACCATCTCCCGGTACGGCACAAGCCCTCCGGTCACATACTGCTGAAATGCTTCTTCCATCTGTGCATATACGTCTGCTTCCTCTTTCGGAATGCCTGTCTCCATAAGCAGCCGCTCCATCGACAGCTCTTTTTTGTGCTTGTTTTCCTGATGCAGGAAAAACAGCGTCCTATAAATGATAAAATTGTGCGGAACCGGAAAAAAGAACGTCCATTCATAATCGATCACATGCCAGGTTCCGTCTGCATCTTCCAAAATATTCGGCAGGACCAGGTCAATATCTGACACTTCGCTGCACATCGTCTGTCCCAGCACTTGTACTCCCGCAGGCGTGCCAAACACCGCGGCAAACCCTTCGGTCATGGCAAACGGCACCTGCCCGCCGCCCGTTCTGATATACCGGACGATCCTGTTAAGAATCTGAAATATTTTTTCCCAGTTTTCCGCCGCTGCCGCCTGTCCGATCTGTTCTTGCAATGCCCCCGCGTGAAGAAGCTCAAACTCTGCGTAAACGGCGCCGTCTTTCCCTCTTTTTTCCTCGCAGCGGTTAAATCGAAGGTCTGTGTTTTGGTACTGCCCCGACAGCCGCTGATACGCTTCTAAAATATGTGCCACATGGGCGGCACCCTGTTCATACATTGCCCTCTTTCGTACACTGTGCTTTGTAATCTCCGTGCAGACCGCGTGTTCCCTGCTGCGGTCTGAGGCATATCTTACGTAAACGGCTTCCTGCGTGATCCCCGTCTGCCCATCCTGCGCCGCGCCTTCTCTGGCAAGGCACAAATACGCGTTGGAGAAAAACGGGAACTGTCCTTCCTCTATAATGCTGTCAAACACCTTCTGTTCCTGAAACAACAGAATGCGGTCATCTTCATAATTTGTAATATTATATGTTAAATCCCCTTTCTGGGGAAGATATTTGTCCGAATAAATATCCAGCGCAAAACGCTCGTCTGGATATGGATAATAAAACTCCCGCTGCAAAAATCCGCTTTGTTCCAGCAGCTTTTCCAGCCTGTTCCTGGAATACAGCCGCACACCCGCCGTTTCCAGCCCGGCAAAATAATTTTTTGTATACGGCTCTTTATTTCCTGCCCAGTATTTGAGCCCAAATTTATTTTTCGCAGCCAGTATCAGCAGCCCGCCAGGCTTTAAATGGCGCCGGATCTGTAAGAGCAGCTCCCCCGCGCTTTCTTCCACAATCGGGACATCCACTGCTGCCACCACATCATAATCACTGTCCAAATACGGCTGGCACTGCGCAAGCGGCGCCGCATAAATCGTAAGCTGCCCCTCCTGCACCTGCCTGTGCCGCAGCGCATTCAGCCTGGCATAATGCGCATTTTCTTCCTGACATGTTACCACCGCGCCTTTTTTTAACAGCGCCGAGGTAATCGTACCGCACCCTGCGCCAAGCTCCAGCACCTTCGCCTGCCTCGGCAGGTGCAGCCACTTCACAATATTCGCCCTGGATTCTGCCAGTTGGTACATAACCGTCCAGCTTTTTGCCGCCGTAATCCGGCTGTGATAGTCCTCTTCCCTGCTCCCAAGCACAATTTCCTCAAGCAGCCGATCGTCTAGCTGCTGTGTTTCTTCCTCGCACTGTCCGCATTTTGCGCTGTAAAACAGCACATTTCCAAGCTTTTCTTTTTCCATTCTTTTTCGTTCGCCCTATCCGCGGTAAGTCTGCGTAAACGCGCGGATGCCGCCCCACTGCTTGTCTTTTTCTGCCATAAGAAGCTCCATGCCGTCCGGGATCGGCCACGCAATGCCAATCTCTGGGTCGCTGTACAAAAGCCCGCCTTCGTCATTCGGATGATAAAAATCCGTACATTTATATGCAAACTCCGCATAGTCTGACAATACTAAAAATCCGTGCGCAAAGTCCTTCGGGATAAAAAACTGCTTTTTATTCTCTTCCGAAAGGTAGACGCCATGCCACTTGCCATACGTCTTAGAACCCTTGCGTAAGTCGACTGCCACGTCGTACACTTCCCCGCGGATCACTCTGACCAGCTTGTCCTGCGGATAGTGGATCTGAAAATGCAGCCCACGCAGCACCCCTTTTTGAGACGCCGACTGGTTGTCCTGTACAAACTGCACATCGATTCCTGCTTCTTTAAAATCCTGATAATTGTAAGTCTCCATAAAATAACCGCGCGCATCTTCAAATACCGTCGGCGTAATTTCATACAGCCCATCAATCTCGCACGTTGTCACTGTAATTTTCCCCATCTGCTGCTCCCTTCTGTATCTTTCTGTATGCTTTACAGCCCGTCTGCCACATCCATTAAATACTGCCCGTAATTGGTCTTTAGCAGCGGCTGCGCCAGCGCCGTCAACTGTTCACGGTCAATAAATCCTCTTTTATACGCGATTTCTTCGATACAGGACACGTACAGCCCCTGGCGCTTTTGCACTGCCGCCACATAGTCCGCAGCGTCCAGCAGGGAATCATGCGTCCCGGTATCCAGCCACGCGAACCCGCGCCCCAGCGTTTCTACTTTTAACGTGCCCCGCGTTAAGTATTCATTGTTTACCGATGTAATCTCGATCTCTCCTCTTGCGGACGGCTTGACATTTTTAGCAATTTCTACCACATCGTTGTCATAAAAATAAAGGCCCGGCACCGCATAATTGGACTTTGGATGCTGCGGCTTTTCTTCGATGGAAAGCGCCGTTCCCTGCGCGTCAAACTCTACAACGCCATATTCCCGCGGATCTTTGACATAATATCCAAAGATCACCGCGCCCTTTTGAATCGCTGCGGCGCGTTGCAGCACTTTCGAAAAGCTCTGGCCATAAAAAATATTATCGCCCAGTACCAAAGATACCGCGTCAGAGCCGATAAAGGATTCTCCGATCAGAAACGCATCCGCAAGTCCGCGCGGCGTCTCTTGTACAGCATAATTCATATGCAGCCCCAACTGGCTGCCGTCGCCGAACAGGTCTTCAAATACCGGCAGATCCCGCGGCGTCGATATAATCAAAATATCCCGGATACCTGCCAGCATCAGCGTCGACAGCGGATAATAAATCATCGGCTTATCGTATACCGGCATAATCTGCTTGGATATGGATTTTGTTAACGGATATAATCTTGTGCCGGAACCGCCGGCAAGTATAATGCCTTTCATGGATGTATGCTCCTTTTTGTATTTATCACTCTATTTTAGCAATTCAATTCTCCTGAGAGAAAAATCCTGATACCTTCTTGTCAGATTCGGATTGTAATACGGGTCGCCTTCGCTGATCATCTTTGCGTACCTTGTCGTAAACAAATCGACCTCGCGATTGTACCGTGCCAGCTTTTCGGGCGTATTTTCCACCCCTCTGGACTTGTATTCATAATGGTGCAGCATCGCAAACGGATTGTATACGACCAGCCTGCCGGTCTGCCTGACCTTTAGGCAGTAATCAATGTCATTATACGCAATCTGAAAATTCTCATCCATGCCGCCGACTTCTTCAAACACACTCTTTTTCGTCATCAGACATGCCGCCGTTACCGCACTGTAGTCCTGCGGACAAAAAATCCGGTTCTGGTAGCCGCCGTTTTCTTTTGGAAAGCCCTGAAAGCCTTCTCCGCAGATGCCGCCCAGCCCGACAATCACGCCCGCATGTTGGATCGTATCATCAAAGTAAAACAGCCTCGCCCCGCAGACGCCGACGTCCTCGCGCATACAGTATCCGAGCATCTCCTGTATAAAATCCGGCGTGATCACTTCCGTATCATTGTTCAGCAGCAAAATATACTCGCCGCGCGAATGCGCCACGCCGAAATTCGTAATCCTGGAATAGTTAAACACATCCTCCCAGACTACGACGCGTACACGCGCCCGCTGCTCCTGCAATTTTTTATAATAGTCAAACGTACTTTCTTCAGTGCTGTTGTTTTCTATAATAACAATCTCATAGTTTGGATACGTGCATTTTGCAAATATCGACTGCAAACAGGTGTCCAGGTCGTCAATATGGTCTTTATTTGGAATATTAATCGACACAAGCGGCGTCTCTTCCCACTGATAGGCTGTATGGTAAATGCCAGGCGTCTCTGACAGCTTTGCCACAGCCGGTATGCCCATGCGCTTATAGTGCGCGTTTAAAATAAGGTCTCCCATATAGCGCGCCTGCTTCGCCGTTTCCCTCCTATGGTATACGGCACGCGGCAGATGCCCGACCTTTTCTGCCGCTTCCGCTGCGCGCAGATAATAGTCATACGCTGCATCTTCCTGATACGCCGGATTCCACGCCCCTGCCTTTGCCGCTGTATCAAAGCGCAGCAGCACCAGATGGCCCAGATAATTGGTTGCGCGCAGCAGGTCTATATTAAAGTCCGATTTAAAGTCCGGTTCCCGGTAGCTTCTGCCGTCCTCTGATATCTGGTCTTCATCGGTGTAGCACAGATCCATAGCAGGATCTTTGCGTATCAACTGCGCGCAGCTATACAGTGCATCCGGCTCTAACGTATCGCCGGGCGCAAGCAGCGTGATCCAAAACGGATTGCCTGGCTGCTGCCCGTTTTTCGCCAATGTCTCGCGAAAGCCCGCGGCAACACGCTGGTGATACTCTTCTTCCCCATCGGCAGGTACAAGCTCGATTCTGTCTTTTGGCACATACGCCTGCACCCGTTCCGCCATTTTCTCCTGTTCGGACGAGGTACATACAAGCACCCATTTCCAGTTGGCATACGTCTGGTTTTTTAACGAAGCCGCTGTACCGGCAAGCACATGCGCATCCTGATATGGCGTTACCACATAGATCGCTGCGCCGCCTGGCGTTGACTGCTGCGCACGCCGCTGCCTGTCCAGCTCTCTTTCGGACGGCATATTTTTTCTGCGCCACTTCATATAATTGCCGGTATCCCCGATCAGTTCGTACAGCTCATTGACCGCACGCTTGCACGCCTGCTTCACTCCGTTGCGCTTCATATAATAATTCGCTTTTTTCAGATACAGCAGCAGCTTGTTTTTATCGACCGCGCTGAACTCTTTTGTTACGGAATGTTCTCCGTCTGTGATTTGCAGTACCATCTTCTTTCTGCCGTTTACCGGAACCGTCACGCTGAACCCGCTGTCATACAGCTTGTCCGCCTCCCGGTATTCAAGCGCCACATCCGGCTTGGGAAAATGGCTGACCTCGCATTTCATCGGCTCCTTTGCCAGATCAAATACGTTAATTTTAATCGGCTTTGCCGATGCTGCCCAGCCGTTTACAACGCAGCTCGCCCCGGTAGACTGGATGCCCATAATCCGGTAGCTGATCTGCCCTTGCATCCTGCGAAGCTGTGCGACGCGCCGTTCATATACCCGGCTGCCGTCCCCAAGGCACAAAAACAGCCTGTGGTATCTGGACAAATCATTCGGCAGTGTTGCAATTATGACATATTCCGTCGTTACCTTCAAGTCATATTTTGCATATTTCTGCCGCACAGACGCATCTGAAAAGCACAGCACCTGCACATCCAGCCGCTCACAGTCCAGCGTTGCCATAAACCATCCGCGCGCAGACACATCTTTTCCCTGCGCCCCGGCCGTTGGCTCCTCCGCTGCGGCAACGCTTTCATCTGAAAACCATCCGGTCATCACATAGCGGTGCATATCTGCGATATGAAAATGTCCCTCCTGTACTACAAATCTATTTTCATTCATAGGCAAAGCCCTTATTTCCCTTTATACATGTCTTGATAATAATTCTGGTAATCACCGCTTGTAACATTTTCCATCCAGTCCTCATGTGCAAAGTACCAGGCAATCGTCTTTTTGATCCCGTCTTTAAACATCGTCTCCGGTTCCCAGCCAATCTCTGCTTTAATTTTGTCCGGTGCGATTGCATAACGGCGGTCATGCCCCTTACGGTCTTCAATATACGTAATCAGGTCTTTGCTGACCAGCTTGCGCCGTTCGTCCTCTTCTGGCAGCATTTCCAGCAGCGTTTCGATAATAATATGAATAATCTCAATGTTCTGCTTTTCATTATGCCCGCCGATATTATACGTCTGCCCAAGGCGCCCTTTTTCCTGCACCATGTCAATCGCTTTCGCATGATCGTCCACATACAGCCAGTCACGGACATTTTTCCCGTCTCCATAGACTGGCAGGCTTTTGCCGTGCAGCGCATTGTTGATCATAAGCGGAATCAGTTTTTCCGGGAACTGGTACGGCCCGTAGTTGTTCGAGCAGTTTGTAATATTTGCCGGAAAATGATACGTGTCGATATACGATTTTACTAAAAAGTCCGAGGCTGCCTTGCTCGCACTGTACGGGCTGTGCGGCGCATACGGCGTTGTCTCGTAAAAGAATCCGCCGTCTTCTTCCAGCGAGCCGTAGACTTCATCGGTTGATACGTGCAAAAACCGCTTTCCTTCCAAAAAGCTGCCGTCCGGCTGTTCCCACGCTGCTTTTGCACAATTTAACATAACCGCCGTGCCCATCACGTTTGTCTGCACAAACACTTCCGGGTTGCGTATGCTGCGGTCTACATGCGATTCTGCCGCAAAATGCACGACACGGTCAATCTCATGTTCCGCAAAAATTCTGCTGATTGCCTCCTTATCGCAGATATCCGCCTTGATAAACGTGTAGTTTTCCCGTCCCTCTATGCCCTTTAAGTTTTCCAGATTGCCTGCATAGGTCAGCGCATCTACATTGATCATGCGAATATCGTCCCCATATTTACGAAACATATACTGAATATAATTTGATCCGATAAATCCTGCTCCGCCTGTCACCAAATACGTTCTTGCCATTTTCCTGCCGTCTCCTTCACTCTCTTGCTTCTGCCTATAGTATCTCCTTTAGGTATACACTTAATGCATCCTGCCACTGCCGCATTTTAAAGTCCGTCGTCAGCCGCAGCATCTGGTTATCCAGCACCGAATATGCCGGACGCTTCGCCGCCGCCCCGAACGCTTCGGTCGTGATCTTTTCTACCGCCGTCGCCTTGCCAGCCTGCTTAAAAATCTCCTCTGCAAACTCTGCCCAACTGCACTCCCCTTCACAGGTTCCGTGAAATACGCCGTAATTGTCCGTCGGTTCCAGCAAATGCATCATCTTTGCCAGCTCTGCCGCGCTGGTCGGCGTTCCTGCCTGGTCTGCGACCACGCGCACACAGTCATTTGACTGCGCTAAGCGCAGCATCGTTGCGACAAAGTTTTTGCCTTCTCCATACAGCCATGCGGTACGAATAATAAAGTACCTGTTTGAAAAATCCTGTACAAACCGTTCTCCCGCAAGCTTTGTAGAACCGTACACACTCTGCGGGTCAGGCAGGTCTGTTTCTACATAAGGCATGTGCGCATCCCCGGAAAACACATAATCCGTCGAGATCTGAAAGATCTTCGCCCCGGTTTCCTGTGCCGCAATGCTTAGATTTCTCGCGCCTAACGCATTGATCCGAAATGCTTTGTCATATTCGGTTTCACACAGGTCTACCGCAGTCATCGCCCCGCAGTTCATAATGACATCCGGCTTCTGCTCGCGTACAAGCCGCATCACCGCATTTTGGTCTGTCACATCCAGCTCAGGCACATCTGTATTGATGATCTGCACCTGTTCTCCTTCGTATTCCCGATTTAATGCCCGCCCCAACTGGCCGTTGCATCCGGTAATCAACAGTTTTTTCATTGCCACTCTCCTAATCCTGTTTCTTTTTGCCCAGCCGCCGCTGCCGCTTTGATTTTATTCACCAAGCCCTGATTCAATCAGCGCTATCATTTCCCGCAACGCAGTTTCTTCGTCTTCGCCTTCACAGATCAGCTCGATCTCATCGCCGCTCTTTACACAGGCGCCGAGTACGCTTAATACACTCTTTGCATTCGCTACATTTTCTCCGCCATATTTGAATGTAATCACGGAGGTATATTCGATCGCATTTTTGCATAAAACTCCTGCCGGGCGCAGATGCAGGCCCGTCGGGTTTTTTATTTTTACCTTTTGACTTACCATCCTTCTTACCTCGTATCATATGATTTTCTTTTCCTGTTATGCTTTTGTCTACAGCATAATTTTTGTAATCAGCTCTGCCAGTTTTTCTGCTTCCTTATCGATCTCCTGCTGGTTTTTTCCTTCGATCATTACGCGCACAAGCGGTTCTGTCCCGGACGGACGGATCAGCACCCTGCCTTCGCCGTGGAACTTCTGCTCTAACTCCTGAATCGCTTCCGCGACTTCTGTGTATTCCATATAATGCTCTTTTTTATGGTTTGGCACTTTGGCGTTTACAAGTGCCTGCGGATAGATTTCCATAACCGAAGCAAGCTCCGAGAGCTTTTTCTTTGTATCCACCATTACCTGTAGTACGTGCAGTGCGCTTAACAAGCCGTCTCCCGTCGTATTGTCGTCTAAAAAGATAATATGCCCGGACTGCTCTCCGCCAATATTATACCCATTTTCACGCATATTTTCCAGTACATAACGGTCGCCGACTTTCGTCTTTTCCACATGGATGCCGTTTTGCTGCCCCATAATCGTAAATCCGAGATTACTCATAACCGTAACGACAATCGTATCTTTTTTCAAAGTGCCCTTCTGCTTCATATAGTTTCCGCAGATCGCCATCAACTGGTCGCCGTCTACCAGCCTGCCCTGTTCATCTACCGCTAACAGGCGGTCGGCATCGCCGTCAAACGCAAGCCCGATATCTGCTTTTTCATAAACGACTCTCGCCTTTAGCTCATCCATATGTGTCGAACCGCAGTTGGCATTGATATTCGTGCCGTCCGGGTTTACATGGATCGGGATCAAATCCGCCCCCAGCTCCCGCAGTGCCTTGACGGATGTATAATAAGAAGCGCCTTCTGCGCAGTCCGCTACAATTTTCAGGCCGTGCAGGTTTACTGGTACGCATTTTTTAATAAATTTAACATATTCGTCGCGGATATCAAAACGGTAGTCAATCCTGCCTACGCCGGAACCAACCGGAAGTGTGACGTCCTTCATTTTATTTTTAATCAGCGCCTCGATCTCGTCCTCCAGCTCGTCAGACAGCTTGTAGCCTTCTCCGTTAAAAAACTTAATCCCGTTAAATTCCATCGGATTGTGCGAAGCAGAGATCATGACCCCCGCATCCACCTTATGTCTTCTTGTCAGATAAGCGACTGCCGGCGTCGGCAGCACTCCTACGTAAATCGCGTTTGCACCGACAGAACAGATGCCCGCCATCAATGCATTCGCCAGCATCCCGCCGGATATGCGGGTATCACAGCCAACGATCAATGTCGGCTGATGCTCCTTTTCGCGTGTCAGCACAAAAGCGCCTGCCTGCCCTAGCTGTGTTGCGAGCTCAATCGTAAGCTCTGCTCCCGCAACTCCCCTGACACCGTCTGTTCCAAACATTCTGCCCATTTCTATTCTTCCTCCAAATCTTCCCTCTGGTCTTCGGCGCCCTGTGAATCTCCCGCGCCCTCTTCGTCATCCTTATTTCTGTGATCTGCTGCTGTATCATCATCCTGTCCGTCTGCCCGCTGATCTGCCGGATCAGAAGGCGCAGGATCACTATTATTCCTATCCGAACCATCCTGATCTGCCCCGTTTTCATCCTGCCCGTTTTCATCCGGCGGATCTTCGCCACCCGCACCGCCGTCCGGTTCATTTGTCCCGTCTGGTTCGCTGTCCTGATTTTCGTCCGAACTGATCGTAAAAGAAACCTGTGTCTCCCCTACGATATATTTGCTGCTGTCAAGCTCCAACTGCAATTTTCTGACATGCCTGCCAGCCGCCAGACCGCTTACATCCAATACCGGACGCAGCGCATTGACCGTCAGCCTGTTTAAGTCGTCGGCAAGCCCGTAGATCTCGATATCTACATTTCTGTCATTGAAATCGATTTTATAACCTTCTGGCAGGTCATCCACGCCAATATTGCGAACCGGAACGGTAAATACCCTGCGCTCCAACTGCTCAATATCGATTTTTACAGTCACCGTGCCTTCTACGGACTTGCTCAGCGAAACGCCGCTCGGCAGGTACTGGTTTAAGTCTACCTTCTGCTCAAACTTCTCATTTGCGCCTTTTACGCTGATTACTTCTTCCGGTATCACAATGGCGCTGATTGCATTTAATATATCAGACCTTCCTTTGATTGTCACCTCTGAAGGCTGCGCCGTCGCGGAAATCACTTCAAATCCTTCTTCCGGTTTCCCGCTGTAGTTGACCTTGATCGGAACCGTCTTTTGAGAGACAATGCTCGCTTTTACCGTCACGATCTCAAGGCTTAACGTCAGCCTCGTCGTATCTACGTTTTCTTCGTTTTCATCTAATAAAACGGGTACGACGCTGTCCGAGATATCGGTGCTCATATTCGTCACGTCGACCGTCGCCTTTACCGCATCGATCTTAGAGACGACTTCCTTTGGGCCAGATACCCACAGGCGGTTTGGTTCCACAACCATAGAACCGAGCGCATATCCGTCCGCCGGCTCGCCCTGCGCCACCGGCATAATCACAAATGCCTGGCGCATCAGGTCTTCTAAGGTCACCTTGATCTCCTTCGTGCGTTTGGAGATCGTTAGCTGGCTGGAATGGCGCAGCGCTGTGATCTCGATCGGCACTACATTTTCGTCCTCCTTTTGAATCAACTGGCTCATATCCGCAACCGCCTTAAAATCCGAGCTGCTCAGCTCATTCACAACACTGCGGTTGCCAAGTACATTAAATGTCACATTTTTGGATTCTGGATCCAGCTCAAAATATTTATTGGCTGCCTCAATCACTTCTTCGTTCTCGATCGTGACTGCGACCGTAAACGGCCTTCTCATCATCGGGTCATCCAGATTGACTACCGCCATCCACATCGTAACCGCAAATACAAGCGCGAGCAGCTTCAAGCCCAGATTCCTAGTCAGTATTTTTACGACGTTTCTTAGCATCTTTAAACCTCCTTTGCAGCAGTTGCAGGCGGGACTGCTCGGATTCGGCGTTCTGAATAATCTTAAGCTGCTCGCGAAGTCCTTCCTGGTCGAGATTGCGGTAGATCCGCCCTGTCTTTGCCACGGAGACAGCTCCCGTTTCCTCGGATACGATGATCGTTAAAGAATCGCTCACCTCACTGATCCCGATTGCCGCACGATGCCTCGTTCCAAGCTCCTTGCTGATCGCCATACTGTCAGACAGCGGCAGATAGCAGGTTGCCGCCACCACTCTGTCCCCCCGTACGATAATCGCGCCGTCATGCAGCGGTGTGTTTTTTTCAAATATATTAATCAAAAGCTGACTCGTAAGCAGCGAATCCAGCGCAATTCCAGTACGCTCATATTCTGTCAGCACAATATCCTGTTCAATTACGATCAATGCCCCTGTCTTTACTTTTCCCATTTCAAAGGCAGCCTTTACCAGCTCGTTGATCGTACGGTCGCTGAACCTGCCGCCGTCCTGCGTCACTCCAAAATCAAACAGCGCCGTCACAAACCGCTTGCGCCCGAGCTGATCCAGCGCTTTTCGAAGCTCCGGCTGAAAAATCACGGCAAGTGCCGTCAGTGCCACATCTACCGTCCTGCTCGCCAGCCAGAGAATCGTATTCATCTGAAAGATGGCTGCAACAAGGATAAACAGCAAAATCACAATAATCCCCTTAAACAGCATCCACGCGCGTGTCCCTTTGATCCACACGAGCACATGATAAATAAAAAAAGTTATAATAAATATCTCGACCACATCCGTCAGCCTGATCTTCTGCGGGGTGATCCAGGACATATACTTTTCCGCAAACCTTTGTATTGTACCGATAAACGCCTGCACAAATTCACTTCCTTCCCTGAAAAAACAAGACAACTGCCGCTTCGCGCAAAACAGCCGCTATTCTTCGTCATCCATGTCGATCTCCATATCTTCCATCAGTTCCTCACGGGTCACCGCCTCTTTTGCAGCTCTTTGGCTCCTGCCGTTGTCGCTGATCTTTTTCAGAGACTTTGCCCTAACGGACACATAGCGCTTTGGAACAGCCTTTACATAATAATAGTATTCGTCGTCTTCAAACTGTACCCGCTCCGTGCGTGTATAATCCAAATTAAAGAAAAAGAACTGTAAAACCAAAAGCACGACTACGCTGATGCCGCAGCCTGCCGTTAACCGCATCGTCATGCTGCTCATGCCAATCTGCAAATACCCCGCAAAAAATGCCACATACTGCAACAGCATTCCCGCAATAATCGCAACCGTCCACGCATAATCTATCGACATCCTGCGGATGACATATACAACGAGTACCGTCACGATAAACACCCCGATGGTCAGATACATTTCACGATTGCCGATAAACTGCTTGATAATCCCCTGAAACTTTGAAAGCAGCTCGCCTTCTTCCCCGGTCACCCCAAGGCTTGCTTCATTTGCCGTAATCCCGTCTAAAAAATAATACGTAACGACGCCGCAAATTGTTGGTATGACAGACACCGGCTGCTGCAGCAGCCCGTTTGCCGCCGGCAACACATAAGGGATGCCGAGCACATATGCGATTGGTGCAAGCAGCGCATAGTAAGCATTGCCCGGCGCAAACCGAAAATAAAGCAGATACATCACCACAAAAAGCACCAGCATAATAACACCTGCCGGCATCGATAAGGCATAGCAGTGCAGTGTAAGCAGCATTCCCGCAGCAAGCAGCATTGCCCCCACGGGCAGGATCGAGCATACGAGCGCCAGGATCAGCAGCAGCGGCAGACTGTCCAGCCTTTCCATATATCCGATTTTACGGTTAATTAATATAAAAGACAAAAATGCAAGCAGGAATTTCACAACCGGAAGCAGGTAGATTTCATACTTTCCATAAAAACTGCGGATTCCTTCCTTGAATTCTAATAAAACTGTCATGCTCTCCTCCTAGCGACGTGTTGGCGCCGTACGGCTTTCTTGTTCTTCATATAATCTGCCCAGGCGTTTCAGCCTTCGGTAATGCCGCTTCATGCTCTTTCTGCCTGACGCGTAAAATACATTTGCATAAACATCAACCGCAATCAGGTAAGCGCCCAAAAAGCACAGATACCTTACAAGCACCGCCGTCCCAAATGCAATCAAATCCATACTGTCTATATTTGCCATTAACTCTTCGATATGGCACACACCCCACAGCGTGAGAAAAATCCCGTATGCCGCAGTCCCGCAAAAAAACCCTTTCAGCAGGTGCCTGGCTGCAAAATCGCCCCTGTAGTAGCAGACTGCCTTTTTATATTTTTTGCCTTCCCGCTGTTCATAAGCGGCGAGCTTCGTCATTTCCCGCACGCGTTCCTGATCGATCATAACAATGCAAAGACCTCCAAAATATGCCTGTTTTTCCACAATATCGTTCTTATTATAACACAGGCACTTGTATATGAAAAGTTTTTTTGTAGATGTAGAAGTGAAAAAAGTGTAAACAACGAAAAAAGAGAATGCTGCCGCATTCTCTTTTGTAGTATTAAGTATCCAAAAACCGCATCCGGTTGCCGTCCGATTTTTTCGGCACTTCCACCTTAACCGGCTCTTCCTCCACCGCATGGCTTAAATTATTAATCATCTTGCCCTTACATGCTTCGCAGTATTTGCCAAATTTAATCATTGCACCGCAGTTCATGCACTCAATGCCTACCGGTGAATCGTCCGAAAACTTCAGACGCTCCTCGCGCACCCATGTTTTTAACTGCTTAACGGAAACCTCGTTTGCCTCCGACACTTCCTGTAACGCTGCATGAGGATGCTCACGGATATAATCTTTTACTTCCTTAAACTTTTCCTCCAGCTTCTCCACACATGCCGAACAAATTACTGGTCCAGACAAATAATTAAATAACCGTTTGCAGCTTTTACATGACCTTACATCCATAATATGCCCCCTTTTAGTTCTATGTGAAGCTGTCGCTTCTTCCAATTTTAGATTAGCCAGCAAAACGCGCCTGTTGCACGCTCAGCTTCCCTGCCCAATACTGATACACAGATAAAATACCTCCTCGGCTCCTGACTGCTTTAACACATACGCAGCAGCATCTATCGTACTTCCCGTTGTATAAATATCATCAATAAGCAGGACTCTCTTTAAGTTTACTACATTTTTGTTCATTTTAAAAGCATTTTTGAGATTATTTTTTCGTTCCTGGGCAGAAAGCTGTTTTTGCGGAGCCGTATCACGTACCCTGGAAAGCAGCCCCGCATCGTAAGAAAGCCCGGCAAGCTGTGCAAACCGCTTTCCAAACAAGTGCGCCTGGTTGTATCCGCGTTTTTTCATTCTATGTTTTGACAGCGGGATCGGTGCGGCAAGCTCTATTCCAAGCTGTTTTACCCACTGTCCGTATACGCGCGCCGCCTCCGCAGCAAAAAACTCTGTATAATCCCTGCGGTTACCGTATTTATAGCGGTACAGCATCCCGCGCACCGCACCCTGGTACAAAAAAACGGCGCGCCCCTGGCAAAACATATGCCTTTTTTTCATACAGTCCATGCAGTATTCCTGCTCTGCGCTTCCTACCGGTTTGCCGCAGGAATAGCAAAAAGGCTGCGTCACATAACGCAGCTTTCCCGCACACTCCTTGCAAATCAGCGTATCACGCAGCACGCGGTTGCAGACGGGACAGCGGCTTGGATACAATACAGCCAGAAGCTTCTGATACAGGTTTCGCAATAATTCCAGTTTCTCAGATCCTGCCATAACCGTTCTGCTCCCCCTCCTGCTGTTCTAAAATCCGGTCTTTTAATCCGCTGTAGCGCTTCTGCTCGCTGATATTGCCGACCATTTCATCAAATTTGTGTTCGTCGCCGACGATGGTCACACATTTTTTTGCCCGTGTCACCGCGGTATACAAAAGATTGCGGTTCATCAAAAGCCGCGGCCCGCCAAGCAGCGGGATTACAACCGCCGGATATTCGCTGCCCTGCGACTTGTGTATCGTAACGGCATAGGCAAGTTCCAGCTCTTCGAGCATTTTAAACGGATATTCCACAATCCGCCCTTCGTCAAATTCAATCGTAAGCATCTCGGTAATCTCTTTGATACTGCGGATAATGCCCATATCGCCGTTAAAGATGCCCATGCCCCGCTCTACCGCGATGCCGTAGCGGTTTTTGATCTCCCATTCGACCTGGTAATTATTTTTGATCTGCATCACCTTGTCGCCCTCGCGAAAAACCGTCTCCCCGCGCTCTTTTTCCGCTTTTTTCGGCGACGGCGGATTCAAATACTGCTGCAATACCGTATTCAGACGGTCTACGCCCAGCAGCCCCTTGCGCATCGGCGTCAGCACCTGAATGTCGTACATCTGCGCGTCTACGTATTTTGGCATCTTCTGCACGACCAACTGAAGCACGACGTTAATAATCTTATCTACGTCGTAACGTTTTAAAAAGAAAAAATCCTTGCTCTGATTGTCCAGCCTGACATATTCCCCGCGGTTAATTTTATGCGCATTGACAATGATATCGCTCTGGCTTGCCTGCCGGAAGATTTTTGTCAGGCGCACTACCCGGTATACGCCGCTGTCAATCAGATCCTTCAGCACGCTTCCTGGCCCGACACTCGGCAACTGGTTAATATCGCCTACCAAAACCAGGCGCGTAGAAGGCACGACTGCCTTTAACAGCGCATACATCAGCGAAATATCCACCATCGACATTTCATCGATAATAATGGCGTCCGTTTCCAACGGATTGGATTCGTTTCGCTCAAACCTGCCTGTCCCTTCCGCGCCGCCGTTTACCTCCAGCATCCGGTGTATCGTGCGCGCTTCGTAGCCAGTCGTTTCGCTCATCCGCTTTGCCGCCCTGCCCGTCGGCGCAGCCAGCATAAAATCCAGCCCTTCCATTTCATACAATCGGATAATGGAATTGATCGTCGTCGTCTTTCCGGTGCCCGGCCCGCCGGTAATAATTAACAGCCCGGTGCCCGCCGCTTCAAAAACCGCTTTCCTTTGCAGCTCGTCCAGCACGACGTCCGCGTGCTTTTCAATCGCAGCTATTTTTTTCTCCAGATCGCTGCCGCTTACTTCCAGGCGCACGTTAAGCTGCTGCAACAGCACAGCGGCATTATGTTCCATATTATAATAGGAAGCAGTATACACCTGCACTTGCGCAAGCTTCTCCTTCATAACGATCCTGCGCGCAATCGCAAGGTCCATATAATGCTTTTCTGTCAGCTCCGCCTCGACGCCAAGCAGCTCCGCCACTTTGTCGGACAGTATTTCTTTCGGCAGATACGTATGTCCTTCGCCGCCTGCCTGTTGCAGCGCATACAAAATACCGCTGCGGACACGAAAGTCCGAATCGGCGCTTATCCCCGCGCGGCTTGCAATCTCATCGGCGATCCGAAACCCGACCCCTTGGATATCATCGGCAAGGCGGTACGGATTTTCTCTGATAATCGTATAAATCTGCGGCCCATAGGCACGGTACACCTTCAGCGCCAGCGTCTGCCCGATCCCGTACTGCTGCAAGAAAATCATCGCCTGGCGCATATCCTTTTTTTCCTCAACCTGCGCCGCAATCTCCTGCGCCTTGCGCTCGCTGATTCCCCGAACTTCGGAAAGACGCTCCGGTTCTTCTTCGATCACGCGAAACGTATCCTTTCCAAACCTGCGTACAATACGCGCAGCCAGCGCCGCGCCGATGCCCTTGACGGCACCGGAGCCAAGATACCGTTCGATCGCAAATTCGTCCTCCGGCTCCTTTTCTTCATAGGACTGCACTTTGAACTGCCTGCCATACGACGGATGCTCTGTATAGCTGCCTGTAAAGGCAACGTTCATCCCTGCGGTAACGCCATGCAGCACGCCGACACAGGTGAGTTCTCCGTCCTCTGTAACAAGCGTCAGCACACAATAGCCGTTTTCCTCGTTTTGAAAAATAAAATTATCAATATATCCCGCTACTTTTTCCAAGATGACATCTCCCGACCGTTATTTGCCCCTGCAAGCCTTACGTACCACCGACTGAGAAACAGGAAGCACAAAAAATGCAGGATGTCCTTTTTCTTTCATTCGCAACATCCTGCATCTGCTTGGCAGAAACAACCAAAAACATGCCCGCCTGTTTCTGCCAACATCCATTAAAATCCCCTACGATTCATCCGTAATCCCATAATTACGTTTCATCTGCTCATACAACTGCTGTGCCAGCGGCCCGCCGGACTGCTCTGTCGTCTGTGCTGCGACACTTTGTATCACGCCGTCCTTAAAATAATCTACAAGCGAGGCAAGGGAAGAATCCCCGTTTTCCTCACTGCCGATCGTCTTAAACATCTCTTTGTATACCTGCTCCATAAAATAGGATTCAAATTCGCGGCAGACCTCTTTTAACTCTTCCGCCGAAGAACCGTCTCCCATATTGTCCAGCTTGCCGGACAGCTTTGTGCCCGAAACAGCGCTTGTCATAGATGGGTCAACATAGGAATTCAGACCGTTTACTGCAATGCTCATCACTCAGCGCCTCCTTCCTATCGTTTCAGGTTGTTTGCCTGTTCTAACATCGTATCCGACGTCGTGATCGCGCGGGAGTTCAGTTCGTATGCCCTCTGTGCCACGATCATATTGACCATCTCGTCCGCCACCTGTACATTGGAGCCTTCCAAAAATCCCTGGCGGATGCTGCTGCGCGCCAATCCCGCTGTATTCGCTTCGTTCATCGGTGCTCCAGAGGCTTCTGTCTCCACATAATATGTACCGGAAATCTTTGAAAGCCCTGCATCATTATTAAACTGCCACAAACCGATCGACTGGTTCAGCGGTACGTACGCCCTATCAGGATCTGTATAGCCGATCGCACCGTCACTAGAGATGGAAACCATGCTTGCGTCCACCTCATCCGGGAGAATAATTTCATTTCCGTTTGTATCCATTACCTGATAGCCCTCTGAGGTGCACAGCGTCAGCCCGTTTGCCCCCTGGCTCCAGTAAAAATCACCGTTTCTGGTGTAATAAGCTTCTCCGTCTACGCCGCTTACTCCAAACAGCCCGTTGCCTTCGATCGCTACAGCGCTGTAGCTTTCGGTAGACAGCATCGGCCCCTGACGAAAATGCGAGGTAATCGAAGCGACTCTCGTTCCAAGCCCTACCTGCGCCGAAATCGGCTTCTGCGCTCCGTTTGCAGTCGTTGTTTCTGTCTGAAGCGTTTGATACAGCAACGACTTAAATTCCGGTTTTTCCGTTTTATAGCCAACAGTATTGACGTTTGCCAGATTGTTGGATATCGAATCTACATTCGTCTGCTGCGCGCGCATTCCCGATGCCGCGCTCCATAATGCTCTCATCATAATTATCTAATCTCCTTCCACGGCACTCCATGCCCTCTTTGCCTTCCGTGGTCAAACAACTGTATAAATACCCATATGTTTTATATCGGCAGTTTCCTGTATAATCATAACCATCCACGTTCGAATATTATCCGATTCTGCCTATCTGGTTCACTGCCTTATCCAACATCGTATCGAAGGTCTGGATCATTTTCTGGTTGGACTCATATGCCCTTGCAATCGTAATCATCGTTACCATCTCGTCTACGACTTTTACGTTGGACGCCTCAAGGCATCCCTGTTCGATATTGCCCTGTGCCTCGATTACCTGGCCGCCGTCCACGAGGTCATACATATTTTCGCCATATTTGGAAAGAAAATCATAGTTTTCAAAATCTACCAGCCCGATCTGTCCGACTAACTGGTCGTTCTGATAAATAAAGCCTGCCTTGTCAATCGTAAAGTCCAGATTCGGGTCTAACTGTATAAAATTGTTTGCTGCCGGATCGCCGTTTTGCGCACCGTTTTGGTTAAGCACATAATCGCCGTCCTTCGTACGCAAAAATCCGTCTGTGCTGATGGTAAACGCACCGTCGCGCGTATATTTCGCGGAAGTATTGCCTTCCTTATCGGTAAAGGAAATCGCGAAAAAGCCATTGCCGTCAATCGCACAGTCATATTTATTGTCTGTCACCTTAAAGCTGCCCTGCGTGTAATCCGTATACGTCTCACCGATCTTTACACCCGGGTTTACATCTCCAAGCGTTTTTGGACGCCCGTTCGGTACGGAAGAATCTTTGATGCGCATTGCCAGCTTCGCTTCAAACGATTCCGCTGTCGCGCCTTCTTTTTTATAGCCATTTGTATCCGCATTTGCCAGGTTGTTCGTAATGACATCCAGACGGTTCATTTCATTGACCATTCCTGTCCATGCTGTATATAACCCTTTTACCATGTGCCTACTTCCTTTCCGTTCGTAAAACTCTCTTAATCATCATCACGTTTCCCAGCCAAAAACTCTACAAATTTTCCCGTTCCGACTGCAACACAGGTCATCGGTTCCTCTGCGGTCATCGTATTGATGCCTGTCTTTTCCTCAATCAGCTCTTCTAGCCCGCGCAGCAAGGCGCCGCCGCCTGTCAGCACGATTCCGCGGTCTGCCACGTCAGCGGCAAGCTCCGGCGGTGTTTTTTCCAGTACGCTGTGCACGGCTTCTACGATTTGCAGCGTTGCTTCCCGCAGCGCTTCTTCCGTCTCTTCGGAAGATACAGTTACCGTCTTTGGCAGGCCCGTCACCAGGTTTCTGCCGCGCACGTCGATCGTCTCAGGCTGTGCCAGCGGATAACAGGTGCCGATTTTAATCTTAATATCCTCTGCCGTACGTTCTCCGATCAGAAGGTTGTGCTTCTTTCTCATATACCTAACAATCGCCTCGTCAAAATCATCCCCGGCAATTTTAATCGACGTACTGACCACAGAGCCGCCCAGGGAAATTACAGCAATATCTGCCGTACCACCGCCGATATCGACGATCATATTTCCACACGGCCTTGAGATATCGATTCCCGCGCCGATCGCTGCCGCGATCGGCTCTTCTATAATCATGACTTCTCTTGCTCCAGCCTGATAAGTCGCGTCCTCTACCGCCTTTTTTTCCACCTCGGTCACGCCGCTTGGTACGCACACGCTGATGCGCGGCTTGCGGAAGCTCTTTTTCCCAAGTGCTTTTTGAATAAAATATTTAATCATCTTTTCCGTTACTGTATAATCGGAAATAACACCCTGGCGCAGCGGACGGACGGCTACAATATTGCCCGGCGTACGCCCAAGCATCAGCCGCGCTTCCTCGCCAATCGCTTTGATCTTATTCGTATCGCGGTCAAACGCCACGACCGAAGGCTCTTTAAGCACAACGCCCTTTCCTTTAATATAAACCAGTATACTGGCTGTTCCTAAATCAATTCCAATATCTGCTCCCATCATGTACAGATATCCCCTTTCATCTCTTCTTTTTCTGCATTTTTATGTCAAGTATTGTATTCATTCAGGCGCTTCCTGTTTCCTGTGCGCCCCCGGATATGCTATCATCTATTTTGCCATATTAACTCCTATTATATACAATAAATTCCATTTTTCCTAGCACTTTTTTAATTTTCACAAATATTTAATTTTTTTGTAAAAATTGACATCTTTTTTGTGCAGTTTTTTTAATCCTGCCTGTCCATACATACATGAGATTCGCTATCACAAAAATACGAGATGACGGTGCACATTACTGTTATTATAGACAATGATAGGCAAAAAATCAATGGATGATTCAGGAATTTACATATTTCTTTATATACTGCCCGGTATAAGACTCCGGGATCTTAGCCACTTCCTCAGGCGTTCCCCTGGCAATCACCATGCCGCCGCCGTCTCCGCCTTCCGGCCCCATATCAATAATATAATCCGCGGTCTTTATCACATCCAGATTGTGCTCAATAACAATCACGGTATTTCCGCCGTCTGCGAGACGGTGCAGAATCTCAATCAGCTTGTGCACGTCCGCAAAATGCAGCCCGGTCGTCGGCTCATCCAAAATATAGACCGTCTTTCCGGTGCTGCGGCGGCTTAGCTCCGTGGCAAGCTTGATCCGCTGCGCCTCTCCCCCGGACAGCTCCGTAGACGGCTGTCCGAGCCGGATATAAGATAAGCCCACATCGTAAAGCGTCTGGATCTTGCGCTGGATCGAAGGGATATGTTCAAAAAATCCAAGCGCTTCCTCTACGGTCATATCCAGCACATCATAGATGCTTTTTCCTTTATATTTTACTTCCAGTGTTTCTCTGTTATACCGTTTTCCCTGGCAGACTTCACAAGGCACATAGACGTCCGGCAAAAAATGCATCTCGATTTTTAAAATGCCGTCGCCGGAACATGCCTCGCAGCGCCCTCCTTTTACATTAAAGCTGAAACGCCCTTTTTTATACCCTTTTGCCTTTGCATCTGGCGTCGCGGCAAACAGGTCGCGGATCAGGTCAAACACACCGGTATAGGTCGCCGGATTCGAACGCGGCGTGCGTCCGATCGGAGACTGGTCAATATCGATAACCTTATCCAACTGTTCCAGCCCCAATATTTTGTCATGCTTTCCCGGCACACATCTGGCGCGGTTTAATTTTTTCGCCATCGCCTTATATAAGATCTCGTTTGTGAGCGAGCTTTTGCCGGAGCCGGATACGCCTGTAATGCACGTCATAATTCCGAGCGGAATGTCTACACTGATATTTTTCAGGTTATTTTCCTTTGCTCCCTTAACCGTAATCCAGCCCGTCGGCTGCTTGCGCTGCGCAGGCACCGGAATTTGAATCCGCCCGCTTAAATACGCCCCGGTAATCGAATCCGGGTTTGCCATAATCTCTTCCGCCGTCCCCGTAACGATCACCTCTCCGCCGTGCTCGCCAGCGCCTGGGCCGATATCCACGATAAAGTCCGCCGCCCGCATCGTATCCTCGTCATGCTCTACGACGATCAGCGTATTCCCAAGCTCTTTTAAGTTTTTCAGCGCCGCAAGCAGCTTGTCGTTATCCCGCTGATGCAGCCCGATACTCGGCTCGTCCAAAATATACGCCACGCCGACAAGCCCAGAGCCAATCTGCGTCGCCAGGCGGATGCGCTGTGCTTCCCCGCCTGAGAGCGTGCCCGTCGCCCGCCCAAGCGACAGATAATCCAGCCCGACCTTTACAAGAAACCCGACTCTTGCGCGGATCTCCCGGATAATCTGAGCCCCGATCATTTCCTGCTGCTTGGACAACGGCAGCTCCGCCATAAACTGCTGCAAATTTTTTATCGACAGGTTCGTCACTTCAAAAATATTTTTATCATGGATCGTAACTGCCAGTGCTTCTCGTTTCAGCCTCTGGCCGCCGCACGTCTTGCACGGCGTCACCCGCATAAACTCTTCGTACTGCTGCTTCATCGTATCCGAACCGGTCTCCCGGTATCTGCGCCCGACATTTTTCACAAGCCCTTCGAACTGCACATCATAGACGCCTTCCCCGCGCTGTCCGCGGTAGTGCACCTTTACTTCCCTGTCCGCGCCGTTAATCAGCATATCGCGCACTTCTTCGGACAACTGCTCATACGGCGTATCCAGGTCAAACCCGTATGCCTGCGACAGCGCCTTTAACGTCGCATACGTATAACTGGAAGTATCCGTACAGGACTGCCAGCCCGTCACCTGGATCGCGCCCTGCGCAATACTCAGAGACGGATCTGGAATCATAAGCTCCTCGTCAAATTCCATCTTGTATCCAAGTCCGAAACAGTCCGGGCACGCGCCAAACGGGTTGTTAAAGGAAAAACTGCGCGGCTCGATCTCATCTACGCTGATCCCGCAGTCAGGACATGCAAAGCTGTCGGAAAACTGCATCACCTGCTGCTGTTGCTCCGGCTTTTGCACTTCCACCATTACCAGGCCGTCCGCCAGCTCCAGCACGCTTTCCAGCGAGTCTGTCAGGCGCTTTTCAATCCCTTCTTTGACAATCAGGCGGTCTACAACGATCTCAATATTATGCTTTTTATTTTTTTCCAGCGGAATCTCCTCTGTCAGCTCATACATATTGCCGTCCGCAACTACGCGCACATAGCCGCTGCGCCTCGCCTGCTCCAGCAGCTTTTGATGCGTGCCCTTCCTGCCGCGCACCACAGGCGCAAGAAGCTGGATCTTTGTCCGCTGCGGCAGCTCCATAATCAGATCCACCATCTGGTCAACCGTCTGCTTTTTAATCTCCTTCCCGCACTTTGGACAATGCGGGATACCAATCCGCGCATAGAGCAGTCGGAAATAGTCATAGATCTCTGTGACCGTCCCGACCGTCGAACGCGGATTGCGGTTCGTAGACTTTTGATCGATCGAGATCGCAGGCGACAGCCCTTCGATTTTCTCTACATTCGGCTTTTCCGCCTGTCCTAAAAACTGTCTGGCATAAGAAGACAAAGACTCCATATACCGGCGCTGGCCTTCTGCATAGATCGTATCAAACGCAAGAGAAGATTTGCCGGAGCCGCTCAGCCCGGTTAACACGACAAACTCATCCCTTGGAATATCCAGGTCGATATTTTTCAGATTGTGTTCATTTGCTCCGCGTATTTTTATATACTTTCTTTCTTTGCTCATGATTTTTTCTCTTCCTTATATGAAATGCGTTCCGAGGCTCTTCTTTCAATCGCTAAAACAATCACTTCTGCGCATCGCGCAGCATTTCTTTCAAATGCATCATCTGGTCGCGCAGCTCTGCCGCCGCTTCGAAATTTAAGTCCGCTGCCGCGCCTTCCATCTTCTTTTTTACCTGTGCAATCAGCTTTTCGAGCTCCTTGCGGTTCATGGATTCTGGATCTTTCGCAAAGTTCAGCTCTTCGGCTGCCACCTTCTTGGAAATGCTGATTAAATCACGCACTGCCTTTTGAATCGTCTTTGGCGTAATGCCATGCGCTTCGTTATATTCCTGCTGCAGCTTACGGCGGCGTGAAGTCTCGCTGATCGCTGCCTGCATCGAGTCCGTGATTTTGTCCGCATACATAATCACATGGCCTTCACTGTTGCGCGCCGCCCTGCCGACTGTCTGGATCAGGGAAGTCTCCGAACGCAAAAATCCTTCCTTATCCGCATCCAAAATCGCTACAAGTGTAATTTCAGGAATATCCAGCCCCTCGCGCAGCAGGTTAATGCCTACAAGCACATCAAACACATCCAGGCGCAGATCTCTGATAATCTCTGCACGCTCCAGCGTATCGATATCCGAATGCAGGTATTTGACCCGTATGCCGACCTCCTGCATATATGCAGTCAGATCTTCTGCCATCCGCTTGGTCAGCGTCGTAATAAGCACCTTGTTTTTCTTTGCCGTTTCTTTATTTACCTCAGAGATCAGGTCATCGATCTGCCCCTGTACCGGACGCACATCAATCTTTGGATCTAACAGCCCGGTCGGGCGGATAATCTGTTCGACACGCAGCAGCTCATGTTCTTTTTCATAGACATTCGGCGTCGCCGATACGAACAGCATCTGGTCAATCTTAGACTCAAACTCTTCAAAGTTCAGCGGACGGTTATCCTTTGCCGAAGGCAGGCGAAAGCCATAGTCCACCAGCGTGGACTTTCTGGACTGGTCGCCGGCATACATCCCTCTGATCTGCGGTACGGTAATATGCGATTCATCTATTATAATGAGAAAATCGTCCTTAAAATATTCCATCAGCGTCAGCGGCGTCGCGCCAGGCGCAAGCCCTGCAAGATACCTGGAATAATTTTCAATCCCGCTGCAAAACCCGGTTTCCCGCAGCATCTCAATATCAAAATTGGTGCGTTCCGCAATCCGCTGCGCCTCCAGCAGCTTATCTTCTCCCTTAAAATAACGGACACGTTCTTCCAGCTCCTTTTCAATATCCATACATGCCCGGTTAATCTTCTCCTGCGGAACTACATAATGCGAAGCCGGAAAAATACCGACATGCTCCAGCGATGCCTTAACCTCCCCCGTCAGCACGTCAATCTCCGTAATCCGATCGATCTCATCTCCAAAAAACTCCACCCGAACCGCGCGCTCTGCACTGCTCGCCGGAAGAATCTCCAGCACATCCCCGCGCACCCGAAACGTCCCCCGGTGAAAATCCATCTCATTTCTCGTATACTGAATATCAATCAGGTCACGGATCACATCATCGCGGTCACGGATCATCCCCGGACGCAGCGAAACCATCATCCCCAAAAAATCCTCAGGACTGCCCAATCCATAAATACACGACACACTCGAAATCACAATCACATCCCTGCGCTCCGACAACGCCGCCGTCGCCGACAAGCGCAGCTTGTCGATTTCTTCGTTGACGGAAGAGTCCTTTGCAATGTATGTGTCTGAGGATGGCACGTATGCCTCGGGTTGGTAGTAATCGTAGTAGGATACAAAATATTCCACTGCATTTTCCGGGAAAAATTCTTTAAATTCCCCATATAACTGGGCAGCCAATGTCTTGTTATGGGCTATGACAAGCGTTGGTTTATTTAACTGCTGGATGACATTTGCCATAGTGAAGGTCTTGCCGGAACCGGTGACGCCCAGAAGCGTCTGAAACTGATTGCCCTCCTCGAAGCCTTTAACCAGCTCGGCAATGGCCTGCGGCTGATCGCCAGTGGGGGCGTACTCTGATACTAATTTAAAATGATCCATTCTATTTCTCCCTATTTATCATTCATATTCTAAAACTTCTCTAGTCAAGCAATTTTCTCTTTATGCTGTACTGGTGGCCTTTTTTGAATTTACACGATATCCTACGGCAATAATCGCATCCAGATTATAAAATTCCTGCATACGCTTAACATTTCTCTGCCCCTCTTTCTGAACTATTTCCATTTTGGAAACAGTTGATTTTTTTATTAGTTCTTCGTCATCATATATATTAGTTAAATGTTTAGAAATTGCCAGCGCATTTACATCAAACAGCTCTGCCATTGCTTTTTGCGTCATCCAAAATGTCTCATTTTCAAACATAACGTTTACACATATATTGGTATTTTCTATCTGATATAATATAATTTCGTGTTGATTCATACCCGCTCTCCATTTCTAACCTTTTCATCTATTGCAGTTATTAGATATTATCGAATAACTGATTCCCTTTATAATTCACCTCACTAGATTTCCATTTAATATTATCTCATCCATTACACGAATCCATGTCACAAACTCCCCCGTCCGCCTAGTGTTATTTCGTCCATAATCCTACAACTTGTCCACAAAATACGGCACAATCGGCACCAAATAACACGAAATAATGCGGTTTTCACCCTGTCGCCAAATTAGGATACAAAATACTCTACGGCATTCTCCGGGAAAAATTCCTTGAACTCCCCGTACAACTGGGCAGCGAGGGTCTTATTGTGCGCTATTACCAAAGTGGGTTTGTTGAGCTGCTGGATGACGTTTGCCATGGTAAATGTCTTTCCCGAGCCAGTTACCCCACCCAGTAAAGTCTGGAATTGATTGCCTTCCCGGAACCCCTTGACCAAGGCTTCTATTGCCTGCGGCTGGTCGCCAGTGGGTTGGTATTATCTATGAAATTTGAATATATTTTGTGCAGTTTGCACAAATACCACCTCCAAAATCTATAGTAAAAAAGTTCGACATTTCGCCAGAAATTCGTCGAGGTACATATTCCGTTTTCTAAAAAATGTCCCTTCGACGAATTTTGGTCACTAAACTCAATTTTCCGAACTGTATGGAAACAATAAACTATCACGGACAAATCGAGAAGTAAAACTAAGATTGATTATAACATACCACCCCTCATTTGTCTATATCAGAACAAACATTTGTTCGTTTTCTGTTCTCTTATTTACCTCCCCCGGAATTCATATAAATGTGGCTTTCATCTGGACTTTTTTGTTTCTGATTTCTTTTCGGGCATATAAGCATCCATATCAATCATTATATCCTGTATATTACTTTCAGAATCACCATTTCCGGATTTATCTGGCATAACCTCCTCCATATAAGAAAGCGAGCGGTCTCGGAAACTCTTTAAGCCCGAATTTCCGTTCTTTTTTCGTGTTCTTCTTTTTTGCTTTCCTCCATATCCCGGAAAACATTTTTGTTAAATTTTCAAAAAAGTATTGACATATAAGTCAAAATGTGCGGCGCGTTTGGTGACCATATACGCCAGCCACCAAACGCGCCCCTTGTAGTTAAGAAGCATCTGTGCCCCACGCACAGCACTAAACTACTAGTACAGTGGTGCAGAAATAACGGTGAATACAGTGCACGCTATTTTTGTCAACGCAAGGCGGAGGAAGGAGGCGATGCCGGTGCATCGTTGACTGACGACAACGCGGCGATGGCGGAAATAGCGGGTGCTGTATTCACCATTATTTCTGCAATGCTGTACTAGGAGGTGCAGGCAGTGGCATAAGTTATGTTTCCTGCTTCGGGATTCTTTCCAGCCTGTTTTCCAACAGGCTTTAAAGTCATGCACATTTTTATTCTTTATGCTCTCTGGACTGCTCAAACCCCACAATCATCCATCCCTTATCCCTCTCATTTCTGAAAACCACCCCTTTCCTGCTTATTCTCTATTGAGTTTCCGAGAGTGCTCAAAGCAGTTCGGGTATTTCTTCAGGAATTATATTAGCATTGTCGGCATACACATCCATTGTGATAAGTTCTTTCGCATGGCCCATCAGTTTCGATACAGCTTTCGGATTAAAATCCTTACTCAATAGCAACGTACAATAAGTACTACGCAAATCATGCCATCTAATATCAGGCAACCCCGTTTTCTTTAAAAGTTCTTTATAATGCCGCCAATGAAAATCTTTTGATCTTGGTTTCCGCTGTAGCTGGAACAGCAAATATAGCCATCATCCTGAAAAATAGTACGTCTACGGCTTTTATACCTCTCATACTTCTTTCTCTCTTCCAAAATAGCTTCAAATACATAATCAGGGATAGGCAGTACTCTCTTGCTGGACGGCGTTTTCAGCGGCAGCTCCCTCTTCGTCATACTCTCCTTCCTGCTGTTTGGAACTCTATCCAGTTCTTTTCCAAGCTGCCTTTCTACTGTCAATGTACGATTAATGTAATCCACATCTGAATACTTTACTGCATTGATTTCCTGCCGCCTCAGACCCATCAGTACATTGAAGAGCACCTGCATATGAATCGGTGTATTTTTACTTGCCTCCAAAGCAATAGAATTTGCTCCATATTCAAAGTTTTTGCCACGTCAATATTTCTCGTATGGTAGGGCTTTGACTCCACTGTTTTAGGCAGATCGATTCCTTCTGCCGGGTTCATAGGAATCAGCTTACAGCTAACCGCATAGTTAAAAGAGACATTCATTACTGTCTTAACCTGCCTCGCAATGGATTTAGAATATCCGGCACGGTCTTTATACAGCCTTTGGATGTCTCCCTTATTTACCTCTATCAATTTTTTGTTTCCGATTGCCGGAATAATATGATGACGTGCAATATTAGAATAGGAATCATATGTATTACTGCTCTGTGCCCTTTTTCTGATATCATACTCAAGCCAGTAACTCAAAAAATCGCTTACTTTCACACTGTCATTCACTACATATGTCCCATTAGCAAGCTCCCTCATAGTAATTTTTCTCGCATCTTCCGCTTCCTTCTTTGTTTCAAAACCAGAATACATCCTTGTATGCTTCGTGCCGTCCATAAACTGCAGGACGACACGATAGGCAAATTTGTTGCGGTCATTTCTTTTAAACACAGATTTTACATCCAATCCGCTCCTGCTCATCCATAACTTCACAGTAATACTCAAAGGTTGTATGGATACTGCTATGGCCCAGAAGGGCGCTGACTTTCATAAGAGGAACACCTTGTTCTGTAAGAATGGTTGCATACATATGCCGTTACGGTATAATAACGACAAACGCAAAAAGCCTTTATTTTCAAGGGATCCACGCGTTTGCCGTCATTTATTCAATTCCTTTTCTAAGTTGAAATATGACGAGAAAATTATCGAATAAAGGAGGCTGTTTCATTAACGACAAAAACAAGATGGTTAGTATTTGTCCCAAATAATATGTAATATTCGGTACAAACCATTTCGATATTTTGAAAAAGCCGGGTATTATTCCGTTTCCTATTGCATTTTTAATTCATTCTACTCATTCTAACAAAATAATTGACAAGAATGAGTAGAATAAGTAGAATGTGGGTAGAATAAAATTAGGAGGCGGTTAAATGATTTTTCAGGAAAGCGAAACGGTTGAACTA
>Ga0137308_100539_pt1 | contig 58771 bp, 55 predicted proteins | sample Inofrocosms_June_FD_97181 | JGI IMG/M metagenome (GOLD analysis project Ga0137308, IMG submission 97181) | Mouse cecal microbial communities from Vienna, Austria - N-Acetylneuraminic and N-Acetylglucosamine D2O microcosms_June | ecosystem: Host-associated > Mammals > Digestive system > Large... | reverse complement strand
ATAAATAAGATTACGTAATAAAAAACAGTATGATAAATACATATACAGTTTATCATACTGTTTTAGGTATTAAATACATGTACCTTATTATTCTGTTACACCATAAGTCATAGCAATAGGATACACATAGAGTGTGTTACCATTTTGATAGTTTTTATTATTTGAACCATTTGTTATATATACAGTAATGTGTGTCAGCAGATACAGCAAATCCTGTTAAAATAAGAGCGGATGTTAAATATTTTATAATTTTCTTTTTCATAACTTTTGTAATCCTTTCTGTAATTTCTATATGTATTTAACATTAGTAATAAAAATTTATATATGTTTATATATCCTCCTTACATAGTTTGTCCATTAATTACATTATAATTTAATAAATAAAAAAATGTCAACAATATACAGCTAAATTAATATAGAAATGCAATATAAATGAAATAAATAGTTTATTACTTATATACATTTGTTATGGAAATAAATAATTTTATATATGGAAAGCAAGGCTGGCAGATTGAATTTATAATTTTTTTGTGTATAATTATTACATTACTATTTTAGATTGGATGGATAGCTGTATTATGAAACAAAAGTTTATTTCAAAAATTAATGTTACAACTGTGTTATTTTTTATAATCCTGGCTGTTGGTATATTTGCAAGGGTGTATAAGTTTGGAAGCCTTCCTGGCGGAATAAACCAGGATGAGGCATATGCCGGGTATGAAGCGTATTCACTGCTACATTATGGAAAGGATTCATTTGGTTATAGTTTTCCAGTTTACTTTATTTCGTGGGGGAGTGGCATGAATGTGCTGGAGTCTTACCTTATGATACCTTTTATTGCAATGTTTGGGCTGGAAACATGGGTTATAAGGCTGCCACAGCTTATAATGGCTGTAATTACACTTGTGGCTGTTTATCTGCTTATGAAACGGTTATTTAATGAGAAAGCAGGGCTTATAAGTATGTTTATTCTTGCTGTTGTGCCATGGCATATTATGCTTTCAAGATGGGGGCTTGAATCAAACCTTGCTCCAGCATTTCTAGTGCTTGGACTGTTGTTTTTTATAAAAGGGATGGACAAGCAGGTGTTTTATATTGTGTCTGCTATAATGTATGGGCTGTCACTGTATGCATATGCAACTATATGGCCATTTGTACCAGTTATAATTTTATTGGAAATAATATATGCAGCCTATAAGAAGAAAGCAAATATTAATAAGTATACTATAATATCTTGTATAGTGCTTGCAGTAATGGCTTTACCGTTGTTTCTTTTCCTGCTTGTCAATAAAGGATATATAGATGAAATCCGTCTTGGTTTTATTTCAATACCAAAACTTTTGTATATGCGTTCAGGTGAGATATCATTGCAAAACATACCAGATAATTTTAAGAACATATGGAATATTATGTTAAACCAGACAGATGGACTGGTTACAAATGTGTATAAGGATTATGGTATATTTTATAAGATTACACTTGTTTTATTTGTTGTTGGCATGGTTTTTGTAATATACAATGTTATAAAAAACTTTAAATCCAAAAATGAAGTTCCACAAATCTTGTTACTTATACAGTTTATTGCTGGTTTTCTGTTGACGCTTCTGGTGACAGTTAATGTAAACAGGGCTAACAGCCTTATGATACCAGTTATACTTATTGCTGCATATGGATTATATGAAATTTTAGAATTAACAAGTTATAAATTTATATATATTGCGGCAGCAGCGTATTTATGGTTGTTTGGGAATTTTATCCAGGGGTATTTCCAGTTATATAATGAAGAGGCAGGCTATGCATTTTGTACAGGACTTGAAGAGGCAATGGATTTTGCAATGGATAATACGTCTTCAAATAGCAAAATATATATAACTCCGTCTGCTTCACATTCAAGGATTATGTTTTACAGTAAAATCCCTGTTGATGAATATATAGATACTGTTGTTTATAATAACTATCCAAGTGCTTTTATGAGTGCGGGTTCATTTGGAAGGTTCTGTATGGACTTTGATTTGTATAATAACCTGGATACAGCAGGTGTTTATATATTGGATACGGGGGTGGATACAGGTTATTTGGTACAGTCTGGATTTAAGGTTAACCAGTTTGGTTATTATATAGTAGCATATAAGTAGAAAATTATATATATTTACAGGTATAAAATTGTATGTTTTATTGTGAAAATTTTGTTAAATTGTCAGAAAACTATTGCAAATCTAAAATAAAAGTGTTACAATTAAAACACTTAAAGAAGACAGCGATGTGTGTCGTATTTGTCAGGATAAGGAGGGAGATATGCGAAAAAAATCCCATATTTCATTGGCTTGGTATCTGATGAATAGTGAGGGGATGGAGCTGATAGGAAGTCATAAAGGTTCATTCTATATAGGTAGTATATTACCAGACTGTGTTCCATCATTTTTTGTTAGGAAGCATACATTTGAGGATTCCTTTGACATCCTAAAGAAAGAACTCGGTAAGCTGGTTTCGCATTTTGATGTAAGAAAAGGAGCAGATTGTTACTTTTGCAGGCATCTTGGTGTGATAGTCCACTATATAGCCGATTATTTTACATTTCCGCATAATGTTAATTACCCTGGGAAATTGAAAGACCATTGTGTTTATGAAGAGGAGCTGAAACATGCAATCCGTTCTTATGTCCACAGCCCAGAAGCAGTAAGGAAACGTTTGGGGGAAACAGTTTATGAACCTGGTGCAATATTGAACTTTGTCCAGAGGATGCATGAAATCTATACCAGGATGCAAAGTGCCGTGAGCCGTGACTGTGAGTATATTGTAGGTCTTTGCCATACTGTTGTGGATGCAATCCTGTTATTATTTGAAGAGCAGACAAAGGAAATGCATTTATCAGTATCAGTCTAGAGATTATGGAAGACGGCCAGTTTTATGAGGATGGAGCCGTACATTGTATAAAGGGGCTGCCTGTTACGAATAACAATAAGTAACAGGCAGTTCTTTTTTGATGTATACAATATATAATAACAGGGCTTGACAAATCTGCCACTGGCTTATAAAATGAAAAAGGTTTTCAAATTATTAAAGGATGGCAGGGTAATACTATGAAAGATAGCAAATGTCTTGTATCATGTGTACAGGCAGGGCTTGGTTATGACAATAAACCGATTTTAGAAAATTTTAATTTTGAAGTATACCAGGGTGATTATGTATGTGTTGCAGGGGAAAATGGTTCAGGTAAAAGTACACTTATTAAGACAATATTAGGTCTTATCAAGCCTGTAAGCGGGCATGTAGAACTGCATGATACCTTGAAAAATGGTGCAGTTGGTTATCTGCCACAGCAGACACAGGTACAGAAGCATTTTCCTGCAAGTGTTATGGAAGTTGTTATGTCTGGTTTCCTTAATAGTATGAAGGGCAGGCCTTATTTTAAGGCTGTAGAGAGAAAACGGGCTGTAAGGAACCTTGACAGGATGGAGATTTTAAATCTTAGGAACCAGTGTTATGGAGAACTTTCAGGAGGACAGCAGCAGAGAGTGTTGCTTGCAAGGGCACTTTGTGCTGCTGAGAAAATACTTGTGCTTGATGAACCAGTTACAGGGCTTGACCCTGCTGCCGCAGCATCACTTTACAGTATACTGCAGGACTTAAATAAAGAAGGAATGGCAATCGTTATGGTAACACATGATTTACGGAATGCTGTTACAAGGGCAGGGAAAATACTTCATATAAATGAAGGCGGGTATTTTTATGGGACTATAACAGAATATATGGAGTCAGATTATTCAAAAATTTTTATTTAAAATTGTTAAGCTGTCCTCAAAAGACTTGTTTATTAATAAATCTTACTATTTATACCGCCAGGACGGCAGGGGGATTATTATGGAAGTTATTATTCAGATGATGTCATATCCATTTATTACCAGGGCTTTTATTGTTGGCATACTTGTTTCGCTATGTGCTGCCCTTCTTGGTGTAAGCCTTGTATTAAAACAGTATTCAATGATTGGTGACGGGCTGTCACATGTGTCATATGGGGCATTATCAATAGCAGTAGCTTTTGGGATAGTACCATTAAAATTATCTATACCAGTAGTTATAGCAGCTGCTGTTATTTTGCTAAGGATGAATGAGAATGGTGTAATGAAATCAGATGCTGCAATCGCTGCAATGTCTGCATCAGCACTTGCAATAGGAGTTACAGTTACATCATTTACAACAGGCATGACCACAGATGTATGTAGTTACATGTTTGGAAGCATATTGGCGATGTCACAGGAAGATGTGGTTTTAAGTGTAATCTTATCAGCTGCTGTACTTATATTATTTGTATTTTGTTACCACAATATTTTTGCTGTTACATTTGATGAAAGCTTTTCAAGGGCAACAGGTGTAAAGGTTTCATTTTATAATACAATGATTTCAGTGCTTACTGCAGTTACTATAGTGCTTGGCATGCAGATGATGGGAGCAATGCTTATATCAAGTCTTGTTATATTTCCAGCACTTTCATCTATGCAGCTTTTCAAAAGTTTTAAAAGTGTTATGGTTTCATCAGGAATACTTGCAACTGTATGCTTTTGTGCAGGAATTATGGTTTCATATATTTATTCTGTACCTGCGGGGGCAAGTGTAGTCCTTGTAAATTTATTTGTATTTATGGCATTTATGATAGTTAAGAAATTGCTTCTGTTGCAGAACAGGGATATATAAAACAGGAAAACATAACTTTTCTTGGATTTGCAGGCTTTAGGATATTTTTTAAAAAATTTTCCTTTTTTTGAAAAAAAAGCTTGCAATCTTGGAAATCATATTATATAATAAGCAAGTGCTTTGTGTTAGTAGCATATATATAATATTTAATGGGCTATCGCCAAACGGTAAGGCACTGGACTCTGACTCCAGCATTTCAAGGTTCGAATCCTTGTAGCCCAGTTTGTTTTTTATAATATATAGTTTAATATTTAATGGGCTATCGCCAAACGGTAAGGCACTGGACTCTGACTCCAGCATTTCAAGGTTCGAATCCTTGTAGCCCAGTTCAGTTACCAGGAACACTGTTGTTGTATAAATAACAGTGTTTTTTTAATATCAAATCCAGAAAAAGGTATGGCAGGACAGACAACTAAGTTAGTTTTAATATAGAACAATAGTCTTGTGAAAACAAATCTTTTTTGCCGGAATATAAAGTGGAAAAATTTACATATATATTAAGGAAAATTTAACTAATATATGTTTATTAATAGTATAATTTATATATAGAATTAATAAATTGTGTACAAAATATTAAAAATAGCTTGTAGATTTATTATAAGTTATGGTATACTTATTAATGTCGTAAAAATAGTTTGCGTAGTTAAACGCAGAATGGAGGGTACTATGAAAACGGGAAATACTATGAAAAAAATAGGAGCTGTGTCATTAGCTGCTGTTCTTGCAGTTAGCGGTATTACATATACTCCTGTAACTACTAAAGCGGCAGAAGAAAATACTCTTGTAGAAGAGCAGGGTGCAGCAACAGCCAATACTGATGTGACTTATTCATTTGCAGTGTCTGATTCAAATACAGTATATGTTGATTTGTTTGTTCCTGAAATGGTAAGTGGAATGGTTTCATTCTACCAGAATGGTACATATGTTGATGCAATTACTCTTACAGCTGATTCTAATTCATGGATGTATGTTGAAGCGTATGGATTATATTATCATTCAAGGGAGCTTACAAACCCTACACCAGCAGACTGGACAGTAACACTTAACTTTAACACTGATACAAATTATTTATTCTTAGTATCACAGGAAAAAGGTTCTGCTGTACTTAACCAGAATGCAGTTACAATTACAGCTGGATTTACAGACAAGCTTTCTGTTTCAGGTGCTACAGGCACAGTTACATGGGAAAGCAGCAATAACAGCGTTGCTTCTGTAGATTCTTCAGGCAAGATTAGTGCTAAGAAAGCAGGTTCAGCAAAGGTTACAGCAACAACAGAGAATGGACAGGTTCTTACATGTACAGTATCTGTAAAGAAGAATGAGTATGCTGAGACAAGGGTATACGCTTCATCAATACAGTATGGCGGTGCAACTGTACAGATTTACAAGATGTCTTATGACAAAAAGGGTAACCTTGTTCTTAAAACAAGTGTTTTAAATAATAGTGGTAAAGTTATTACAGGAATGAAGAAACTTAAATTCACAATAAAGACAAGTACTGGAAAGAAGATTGGTACATATACTCTTAAGAATAAGAAGTTTTCTTTATCTAGCGGAAGTTCAAAAGACTTTACATTTACTATTAAGAAATCTGCTTTAAATATTAAGAAAGCTGATTTAAGGACAGCAACTTATTCACCATCAGGAACATATACATACCGTAACTAATAGTTAGTTAATATATTATTGTCCTTAATGGCTGGCGTGCCTGGAGACTGCCAAGATGCAGTTTACAGGCACGTTTGTTTTTGCGGTAATTTAACAAAAATTAATAAACTTTTATACAAATATTTGTTATAATAGGTTTTATGGGTATAATTTACATATATACAATTATATAAGGAGGAATTAAAATGAGTAAAATTGATGTAGTACGTGGTGAAATGATGGCAGCTATGAAGGCAAAAGACAAGGAGCGTAAGAATGTCCTTTCAAGCCTTCTTACAGCACTTAAAAATGCCCAGATTGATAAAAGGGAAGAACTTACAGAGGCTGAAGAAGACCAGGTTGTTTTAAAACTTATTAAACAGTCAAAAGAAACTCTTGAAATGACACCTGCAGACAGGCAGGATATTATAGATGAATGTAATTACACTATAAAAGTGCTTGAAGAGTATGCACCAGAAATGATGGATGAAAATAAGATAAAAGAAGTAATAGATGGAGTGCTTAAAGAACTTTCTATTGATAAACCTTCTGCTTCTGACAAAGGTAAAATTATGAAAGTGCTTATGCCAAAGGTTAAGGGCAAGGCTGACGGAGGTCTTGTAAATAAAATACTTGGCGGTATGCTTGAATAACAGACTGCCGTATTGCGGCAATGAAGTTGTTTTGTTATTGGGTAAGCAGCCAATGCCTGTTTGCAGGCAGAGAGGATTGTGAATATCCACTTGACAAGACATTAATATTAATATTCATTATAAAAACTATCAGAGAGGTTATTACCAATATGAAAGCTAAAACCATTTGGCTTGTTATTCCATGTTATAATGAACAGGAAGTGCTTCCTGAAACTTCAAAACAGCTTAGAAGCATTATGCATGGGCTTGTGGAAAAGGGAAAGATAAGCAGTGAAAGCCGTATTGCATTTGTAAATGATGGTTCTAAGGATATGACATGGAATATAATATCACAGCTGCATGAAGAGGATGTTGTGTTTACAGGCATAAACCTGGCACATAACAGGGGACACCAGAATGCGTTACTTGCAGGGCTTATGACAGCAAAAGATTATGCTGATGCAGCAATTTCCCTTGATGCAGACCTGCAGGATGATGTGGGTGCCATTGAGCAGTTTATTGATAAGTTCCTTGAAGGAAAAGACATTGTATATGGTGTACGTTCTACAAGAGCTACAGATACTGTATTTAAGAGAGGGACAGCACATGCATTTTATAAAATTATGAAGATTATGGGTGCTGATACACTTGAAGACCATGCTGACTACCGTCTTATGAGCAAAAGGGCTCTTGAGGGGCTTTCACAGTTTAAGGAAGTGAACCTGTTCTTAAGGGGAATAGTACCTATGATTGGGTATGAGACAGATGTTGTCTATTATGAAAGGCATGAGCGTTTTGCTGGTGAATCAAAATACCCTCTTAAGAAAATGGTATCGTTTGCAGTAGATGGTATTACATCATGCAGTGTCAAACCTATAAGGATGATTACAACATTAGGTGTGCTTATATTTTCAATAAGTATACTTATGTTAATTTATTTTATTGTAGTATGGGCTATGGGAAGTGTAGTTGCAGGCTGGACAACTATAGTTATATCACTATGGGGAATTGGCGGTCTTATACTTCTTTCGCTTGGTGTAATTGGGGAATATATAGGAAAAATATATATGGAAGTGAAAGCACGTCCAAGATTTATAATAGAAAAGCTGCTTTATACAAGTAATGATTAAGCAGGATTATAATAAAAAGTTCCAGGTGTGTCTGGACTGTAATCCAGACATACCCGGGGCAGTTGTTTTAATCATTTTCTTCTGCTTGTACTGAAAGTATCTGTCTTTTACGTGCCATTTCGTCACTGTCAAGATATTCGTCATAAGTAGTAATTTTATCAATAAGCCCGCCAGGAGTAATTTCCATAATGCGGTTTGCTATTGTCTGTATAAACTGGTGGTCTTGTGATGTGAAGAGTATAACTCCTGGGAATTTAATAAGCCCATTGTTAAGTGCTGTTATGGATTCCATATCCAGGTGTGCAGTAGGTTCATCTATAATTAATATATTTGAGCCAAGTATCATCATTTTAGAGAGCATTACACGCACACGTTCACCTCCGGACAGCACATTTACTTTCTTTATACCGTCTTCGCCTGGGAATAACATGCGGCCAAGGAAACCACGTACATATGTCGGGTCTTTTTCTGGTGAAAATGGCATAAGCCAGTCTACAATGGTTTCATCACTGTCAAATAGTTCTGTATTATCTTTTGGGAAATATGAAAAGCTTGTTGTCACGCCCCATTTAAAAGAACCTTCATCTGGCTCCATTTCCCCTGCGAGTATTTTAAAAAGTGTAGTATTGGCAATAGTATTACTTCCAACAAATGCAGTTTTATCTTCACGTCCAATAATAAATGAAATATCATCAAGCACTTTTACGCCATCAATAGTTTTGGAAATATGTTCCACAGTAAGGACTTCGTTACCTATTTCACGGTCAGGCCGGAAGTCAATATATGGGTATTTACGGCTTGAAGGCTTCATATCATCAAGCTGGATTTTTTCAAGTGCATGTTTACGTGATGTAGCCTGTTTTGATTTGGAAGCATTAGCACTAAAACGCTGTATAAAATTCTGGAGTTCTTTAATTTTTTCCTCTTTCTTTTTATTAGCTTCTTTCATCTGTTTAATCATAAGCTGGCTGGACTCATACCAGAAATCATAATTGCCAGCATAGAGCTGTATTTTGGCGTAGTCAATATCAGCAATATGTGTACACACTTTATTTAAGAAATAACGGTCATGTGAAACTACTATTACTGTATTGTCAAAATTAATAAGGAACTCTTCAAGCCAGCGTATAGCTTCAAGGTCAAGGTGGTTAGTAGGCTCGTCAAGCAGCAGTATATCAGGGTTTCCAAAAAGTGCCTGTGCAAGCAGTACCTTGATTTTATCATTGGCTGGAAGTTCACTCATCTTCTTGGTGTGTATATCTGTTGGTATTCCGAGACCGTTTAACAGGGTGGCAGCATCAGATTCAGCTTCCCATCCGTTCATATTGGCAAACTCAGCTTCAAGTTCACTTGCTTTAATGCCATCCTCTTCTGTAAAGTCTTCTTTGGCATATATTTCTTCTTTTTCTTTCATTATTGCATAGAGACGTTCATTGCCCATAATAACAGTATCAAGCACAACATAACTGTCATACTGGAAATGGTCCTGTTTTAAGAAAGAAAGTCTTTGTCCAGGTGTAATTATAACTTCACCTTTGCTTGGTTCAATTTCATTTGTGAGGATTTTTAAAAATGTGGACTTGCCTGCTCCATTTGCACCGATAAGCCCATAGCAGTTGCCTTCTGTAAATTTAATATTAACATCTTCAAATAATGCCTTTTTGCCAAGGCGCAGAGTGATATTGGCTGTCTGTATCATATTACATAATTCCTTTCTGTAAATATTGTTGCTAACTTTTACTATTTTACAGTAAAATAGCGATTTTGCAAGGTTTTTTAAAGATAATATTCTTTTTTTATAAATTTTCCTATTTAAAGTTTTGCATCAAAGGAAAAAATGTAGTAATATAGTATAATATATATAATTAATTTTTAAAATGTATAATGTTTATGGAGGCAGCAGGGTATGCCAGAAGTTTTAACAGTAATTACAGCAGTGTTTGTAGCAGCATGGTTTCTATGTTTTATATACCAGTCAGGCATTACGTTTAATGGCAGGCTGGAAATATTTGCAAATGGAAAGAGAGAATACAAAGGGGAAAGCATAAACAAATATGATATTATTAAAATATTTGTGCTTGCGCTTTTATTCAGGCTTGCAGTGTATATTGCAAGTGCGGTGTATTTATATATATTTTCAGATGAAACAACATATAGTTTTGCAGATTTTCTTTCTTCATGGAACAGATGGGATGCACCAAACTATATAGATATAGCAGATAAAGGCTATGCTGGCTGTACAGAAGACGGGGAGCACCTGTTCCTGGTGTTTTTCCCTCTTTATCCGTGGCTGGTACGGTTACTGCATATTGTAATTGCAGACTGGGAACTTGTATGTCTTATAATTTCAACACTGGCTTATACGGCAGGTGCCTGTTTCTTCTATGCACTTTTGTCGGAAGAATATGGAAGGAGGATTGCGGGAAAGTCTCTTGTATTGTTATCTGTGTATCCATTTGCATTTTTCTTTGGTGGAATGATGACAGAAAGCCTGTTTTTTTGTACAATGATGGCAGGGTTCTATTGTGTAAAGAAACATTACTGGCTTGCTGCTGGTATTGTAGGTATATTATGTTCTCTCTGCAGGGTACAAGGGGTATTATTATTTGGTGTTGCAGGCATTGAATTTTTTGTGTGGTACAAGCCATTTTCAATGCTTAAACAGAAAAAAGGGAAGGAGCTTTTGAAACTTCTCTTTACAAAGGGAATATGCCTTTTTCTTATTCCTGTTGGAAATCTGGTGTATTTTTATATTAATTACAGGGTGGAGGGGAATCCGTTCCAGTTTTCGGTGTACCAGGAAGAACACTGGTACCATAGCACCACTTATTTCACAAATGCATTAAAAGAAATATGGGGGTATGCTTTTGCAGAAAGTACAAAGAATACCATGACAGCATCTATATGGATTCCAGAACTTATATTGTTTGCGCTGGCGTTAATACTTATGTTTTATGGGCTTAGAAGGCATCCGCTGAAATATACAGCATTTTTATTTGTATATACAATTATTAATTATTCAGTGACATTCCTTATAAGCGGTGGGCGTTATATGTCATGTGCGTTTCCGCTGTTTATGGTTCTTGGGGAGATACTGGACAGGCATCCAAAGATTTATAATGTGGCTGTGGCTGTTTCTTCAATGCTTTTTGCTATCTATATGGCAGGATTCCTGTCATGGAAGCAGATTATGTAATTGCAGATAATTCTAAGGAGGGAGAATGGAGAAGAAAAATAAGCTTTTTAATGTTAAGCCAGGTGACACATTGTCCTTTGGTGTAATAATGGCAGCCTCAGGTGTACAATTCTCTGTGTATCTTCCAGATGAAAAAGATTGTAAACTTAAATTTTATTATATTGGAAGGAAAGAACCAGCTTGTGTAATACCCCTTACAGATGAATATAAAAGAGGCGGGGTCTATTTTATTACAATTACAGGAATAAATAGTGGCAGCAGGGGTAGAAGCCTTGCGCAAGTATTGTCACAGGATTTTGAGTATATGTATGAAGCAGACGGGAAAGAGTTTATAGACCCTTATGCACATATAATACATGGCAAATCCACTTGGGGAAAGGTGATGGAAGAAAGCCAGAAAAGACTGGTGCGTGGAGGAATATGTTTTGACAGTTTTGACTGGGAAGGTGACAGGCAGATAAGGAGGCCTTTTAGTGAAGTGATATTATACCAGCTTCATGTAAGAGGGTATACGAAACATTCTTCATCAGGAGTCCGGCATAAAGGGACATATAAGGGTCTGGTTGAAAAGATACCATATATGAAAGAACTTGGCATTAATGCACTTCTGCTGCTGCCATGTTATGAATTTAATGAAGTACAGGAAGAAAGGCCTTTATACCATATAAGCCATGCAGAACCAGTTGCTAAAGAAGATAATACCAGGAATGGCAGTAACAGTGAAAGCCAGCATATAAAGTTAAATTACTGGGGATATGGTGCAGATAATACATATTACCTTGCCCCTAAATCAGCTTATTCGGCTGATAAGAGAAATCCTGTGTGCGAATTTAAGAATTTTGTTAAAAGCTTTCACAAAGAAGGTATAGAAGTACTTATGGATATATATTTTAAACCTGGTACTAACTTGTGTCTTATGACAGACTGTCTCAGGAAATGGGTGCTTGATTACCATATAGATGGTTTCAGGATAAATAATGAGGTACTGCCTTGTATAACTGTTGTATCAGACCCGGTCCTGTCTGGTGTCAAAATACTTGCTTCTTACTGGGATAATGATTTTCTTAATAACCAGGGCATAAATAATTCTGGAAAGCTTCTTGCAGAATATAATGAAGGTTTTATGAATGATATAAGAAAGTTTTTAAAAAGTGATGAAGGCATGACAGGAAACTTTGCTGGGCGTTTTAAGCGTAATGAACCTGGTTATTCAGTTATTAATTTTGTTGCACACGTTAATGGGTTTACACTTATGGACCTTGTTTCATATGATGTAAAGCATAACGAAGCCAATGGTGAAAGAAATACTGATGGCACTGATTATAATTACAGCTGGAACTGTGGCGCTGAAGGAAGGTCAAGAAAACAGACTATAGTGGTTAAGCGTATGAGGCAGATAAGGAATGCACTGCTTATGCTTATGTGCAGCCAGGGCACGCCGATGCTTCTTGCGGGTGATGAGTTTGGAAATACACAACTTGGCAATAATAATGCATACTGCCATGATAATCTTGTCACGTGGCTTAACTGGAAACATTCAAAGCGTGAAACAGAGATTCTTGAATATGTGAAGAAACTTATATTATTCAGGAAAGAACATCCCGTGCTGCACCAGCCGCAAGGTCTTCCAATGTCAGATATTAAAGGCTATGGTCTTCCTGGTTTATCTATACATGGTACACAGGCATGGCGTGCAGATTATTCTAATTATAACAGGATGGTGGGGCTTTTATTTAATGGTGACTATGTTAATGACAATGAAGGCGGCACAGATGATATAATTTACCTGATATTTAATATGTACTGGGAATCAAAAACCTTTGACTTGCCATCACTTCCTGCTGGAAGAAAATGGTATGTTGCAATAACAACATATGATGATATGTTTTATGATATACCTGTAAAGAAGAAAAAGAAGAATAAAGGAAGGCAGAAAACCGCCAGGGATAAAAAGGGTGGAATGGAACTGCAAAGGAAAACAGTAGTGCCACCAAGGTCAATTGTTGTATTTATAGGAAGGTAAAATTTATATTTTACCAGTTTATGGGAACGGACGCAGTTTCCAGTGTGCATGGACAGATATATTCCTCCAAGGGGCACGCTTCCGCTACGTTAGCCCACGCAATGGCGCATAAAAGCCCAATGTTTCTGTGAAACTCTTGTTTCACAGAAACATGAAAAACGGGCTTTAAACGCCAGCGGTGCTAAAGTGCCCCTTTATGGAATAATATCTGTCCATGCACATTTGGAAACTTGCTGTATATATAAACTGGCAAAATATAAATGAACTGTTGTATTAAGGGAAATTATAACATTATATAGTAAATATAAATTTTTAACAGAAACCATATATTGTATAATTTTTACTTAATATTGCAGCTTCATGGAAAATTCCCCATTGGTACATATTACAGTGCACCAATGGGGAACCTTCTGGTTTTATTACTTGTTATTGTTTAGTGTATTTTAGAGGTTGTGGTTTTTAACAATCTCTTCATATAAATCAATATCACATACATTAGAGTGGTCATAATGTGTACATGTCTGGCATGTTATATTATCTTCTTTAGTGGAATTTGTTACATTTGATGTGCCACATCCGCAGCCATCTTTTCCACATGAGCAGTAACGTGTACACCTTTCAGCAACTTCTTTCATTGTTTTTGCATCTTTTTTCATATTCTTCCTCTTTTCTGCACTGTTTTATTCTTGTAATAAGCCTTGTGCCAGACAGTGCGCAGACACAGGCCCATTTCATGCTTCAAAGCATAATTTATATTTAAGACAAATGCATTATCTGTTACTGTTAATTGTAACAGGGCAATCTGTCGTGATATTATTATTTACAGAAAGGCTGGTTTTATGAATTTAATTAAAATAAGTGATATCAAAATTACAATGTCAATGCTGCTCCTAAAAGATGCATTTGATGCCTTTTTACTAGAGGAAGCAGAAGTTCTTACATATGCAAAACTTGTATTAAATGGCAGAAGAAACAAAAACTGGTATATTGGTGAAATGGAGAGTGAAGAACCAGAAAATAATGATATTATAGATGAAACAGGCAATTATACGGAACTTGTAAGATGGAAAGAAGTTAAACATGTTTTCTTTGGGTATATTAAAGGAAAGAAAACACCAGATTTATTTAAAGTATCTTTAAAAGCAGATAGTAAAACAGCAAATATATTTTTAAAAGACAGTGGCTTTTATGAAAAATACCTGCAGGAGAAACCAGAACTCCATATGCAGCTAAGATATGAGAATGGTACATTATGTGTTGTAACAGGAATATATAACAGTAGTTTTACATTAGATAAATCAGTTGAAAATGCATGGGATATGGCAGTTCAAAGGTGGTTCCAGACAAATAATGTTTCATTTGAAATAATGTAGACACAATCCAGCTGGATTTATACAATGAGAAGTTCACAGTATATATGTCAAGCGGATATCCGCAATACGCATTGCGGGCAAGCAGGCATTTGCTACTTGCCCGCTTGCATAACAACCTGCTTGCCGCTTTGCGGCAGTCTGACAGAAGCCTGGACTCTTACCAGGGCTTACTTAATGAGGTTAAAAAGGACTATTGTACAGGGATATTTATTACCAGGCTTTTCTTTAGAATATAAATTGTGTAAATTATGTATAAAAATGTTAAAAGAATATAAATTTTATTGATTTATATTCTTTCTTTTGATATTATTGTTTGAAATCGGACTGTTTGCTTACGGACAGTTCTGCATTGAACTATTATAATAATTAGTTTGTACAAAAGTGTATTGTTCTGATAAAATCCAGATAGTGCATGGATGTACTACCACAATAATACTATATCAGACAGCTTTATTATAGTTACAAGCAGGTATATACTAGACTGTTGTTTAAGGAATAATTGCTTATACTTGTTTTTGGGAATAAAGAATTATATTATATTTAAAGGAAAGTATACATGTCTGTTATAGTATTAGGTTGTGTTTGGAAATTAAAAATCCCACAAAGCTTATATTACTCTGGCAAGTTCCAAATGTTTTACCAAAAGGCAGCTGTATGGGGACGCTGGTGCTTAAATCTGGTATTTTCAGATTTTATGCACCATTGCGTATCCCATCCAAGTGCAAACGTGCTGCCTTGGGTAAACATTTGGAACTGCCAGAGCCACATAACTTGTGGAATATTTAATTTTCAAACATATCTTTGTATAAGAAAGCGGGGTGAAGTATGGAATATGTATCTGTAGACAAGGAAATCTGCTGTGTTGCCAATCTTATACGTAAGGAATTTGATAACCTGGTCTTTGGAAGTGTATATAGTGAAGAACGCATTACACGTATGAATATATGGATTATTGATTACATATATGATAAAAAGGGAGAAGATGTATTCCAGAAAGATATTGAACGCAAAATGTCAATTACACGTTCAACCGCATCAAAAATTATAGACCTTATGGTACAAAAGAAACTTGTTGAGAGGTCTGCTGTAGGATATGATGCAAGGCTTAAAAAACTTACACTTACACCAAAGGCGTTAAAGCTGCGTGATGAAATGGAGAAAAATTCAAAAAAGGTATATGAAAAAGTTATGGCTGGGTTTTCGGAAGAAGAAGAACAGCTTCTTTTAAGTTATATACTAAGGATTAAAGGCAATATGGACAGTGGGGCATAATTGTAACAGGCTGTGGATTAGCGTCATTTGCACTTGTCCTGTATTAATTAATGGCGCAGGAATGGAGGAATAATATGCTGAAAACTTTAGCAGCACATATTAAAGAATTTAAGAAAGACTCCTTGCTTACACCTGTATTTATGATACTGGAAGTTATTATGGAAACAATAATTCCATTAATGATGGCATCCATTATTGATGATGGTGTAGAAGCTGGAAATATGAACCATATTTACTTTATGGGCAGTTTAATGGTAGTTACTGCATTTATAAGTTTATGGGCAGGCGTAATGGGTGGAAAATACGGCGCCAGGGCGTCTACAGGCTTTGCCAGGAATTTAAGGAAGGCGATGTATGAAAATATACAGACATTCAGTTTCTCAAATATTGACAAATTTAGTACATCAGGGCTTGTAACAAGGCTTACTACAGATGTAATGAATATACAGAATGCATACCAGATGATACTGCGTATGTGTATGCGTGCGCCAGCTTCGTTAATATGTGCAATGGCAATGTCATTTTATGTAAATGCAAGGGTTGCACTTATATATCTGGGTGCAGTATTTATTCTTGGTATTATCCTGTGTATAATTATTAAGTTTACTATGAAATATTTTAAACAGGTGTTTAAAAAGTATGATGCACTTAATGAGAGCGTACAGGAAAATGTATCTGCAATCAGGGTGGTAAAGGCATACTCAAGGGAAGAGTTTGAGAAAAGCAAGTTTATGACAGCCAGCGGCAATATATACAATATGTTTATAAAAGCAGAAAAACTTATTGCGCTGAACGGGCCTGTTATGCAGCTTGCAGTTTATTCATGCATACTTTTAATAAGCTGGATTGGTGCTAAAATGATTGTAGGAAGCTCAATGACTACTGGTGAACTTTCACAGCTTTTAACATACTGCATGAATATACTTATGAGCCTTATGATGCTTTCTATGATATTTGTAATGATTACTATGAGCATGGCGAGTGCAGAACGTATTGCAGAAGTTATTGAGGAAAAGGCGGATATTATAAATCCAGAAAACCCTGTAATGCATGTGCCAGATGGAAGAATAAAGTTTGAACATGCAAGTTTCAGTTATAAAAGTGATGCTGAAACACCAGTGCTTAAAAATATTAATATAAGTATAGAACAAGGCCAGATGATTGGTGTAATCGGAGGTACAGGAAGTGCTAAATCAAGCCTTGTAAACCTTATAAGCAGGCTTTATGATGTATCAGATGGTAAAGTAATGGTTGGCGGTATTGATGTAAGGGATTATGATATTGAAACACTTAGAAATGAAGTTTCGGTTGTATTACAGAAAAATGTGCTTTTCAGTGGTACTATTCTTGATAATTTAAGATGGGGTGATGCAGATGCAACAGAAGAAGAGTGTATACATGCATGTAAACTTGCTTGTGCAGATGAATTTATAAATAAAATGCCAGATGGTTACAACACATATATTGAACAGGGTGGTACTAATGTATCAGGCGGGCAGAAACAGCGTCTTTGTATAGCCAGGGCGCTTATAAAGAAGCCAAAAGTGCTTATACTTGATGATTCTACAAGTGCTGTAGATACAGCTACAGACAGTAAAATCCGCAAAGCATTTGCTGAGGAAATACCAGGTACTACTAAGATTATAATTGCACAGCGTATTTCAAGCATTAAAGACTGTGACAAGATAATCGTTATGGAAGATGGCGCTGTTGACGGCTTTGGCACACATGAGGAACTTCTGGAAAGTAATGAAATATACCGTGACGTTTATGAATCACAGATGAGCGGCAGTGGTGACTTTGATGAGTAATATTTGGAATAATTAATCCGGCATATGGTAAATTTTCATTTAGCAAGGAGGTAAAATATGGCAGGTAAAGAAAATATGGGACCAGTGCCAAAGGGTCCAGGTGCAAGGGGAAGAGGCCCCAGGCCAAAGATTGAAAATCCAGGAAAGCTTTTTAAGCGTATTATGAAATATGTTTTTAAATATTACTGGTTTCACTGTATTATTGTTTTTATAGGAATTATAGTAAGTGCACTTGCAGGTGCACAGGGTACAATGTTTACTAAGTCACTTATAGATGATTATATTATACCGCTTACAAAGGCAGCTGACCCTGATTTTTCAGGGCTTTTAACCAAAATATTACAGGTTGCAGCATTTTATGGGGCTGGCATACTTGGTACATTTTTATATAGCAGGCTTATGATATATGTGACACAGGGGACATTACAGAAGCTGCGTGTAGAAATGTTTACAAAGATGGAATCACTTCCTATAAAATATTTTGATACCCATGCACATGGTGATATTATGTCAATTTATACAAATGATATTGATACACTTCGCCAGATGATAAGCCAGAGTATACCACAGTCTATATCATGTCTGGTAACTATTGCCAGTGTATTTATATATATGGTAATACTTAGTATACCACTTACTATTATTACACTGCTTATGATTGGTGTTTCTTTCTATGCAACCAAGAAACTCGCAGGGCTTAGTGGTTCATATTTCCTTGCACAGCAGAAAGATATAGGAAAAGTGAACGGTTATATTGAGGAAATGATGGAAGGGCAGAAAGTTATTAAGGTATTTTGCCATGAGGAGGAAAGTAAAGAGGAATTTAACAAACTTAATGACCAGCTTTTTGAGAGTGCCGACAATGCCAATAAATTTGCAAATATACTTATGCCAGTTAATGCGCAGCTTGGCAATATAAGTTATGTATTATGTGCTATTGCAGGAGGTTTCTTAGCCTTAAACGGGGTAAATGGCTTTACTGTTGGTTCACTTGTAAGTTTCCTTACATTTAATAAATCATTCAGTATGCCAATAAACCAGATAAGCCAGCAGCTCAATGCTGTAGTAATGGCACTTGCAGGCGCTGACAGGGTATTTAAGCTTATTGATGAAAAGCCCGAAACTGATGATGGATATGTTGAACTTGTCAATGCAAAAGAAGACGGCAAGGGTGGTATTACGGAATCAGAAGCACGTACAGGTATGTGGGCGTGGAAACATTACCATAAAGACAGTGATACAACTACTTATGTAAAGATGCAGGGAGACCTTGTATTTGACCATGTTGACTTTGGTTATAATGATGACAAAATAATTCTGCATGATATTGAAATTTATGCCAAACCAGGACAGAAAATTGCATTTGTCGGGGCAACAGGTGCAGGTAAAACTACAATTACAAATCTTATTAACCGTTTCTATGATATACAGGATGGAAAGATACGTTATGATGGCATAAATATTAATAAAATTAAGAAAAAGGATTTGCGCCAGTCACTTGGAATAGTTTTGCAGGATACACACCTTTTTACAGGCACTGTTATGGAAAATATAAGATATGGCAAACTTGATGCTACAGATGAAGAAGTTATGGAAGCTGCAAAACTTGCCAATGCACACAGCTTTATAAAAAGGCTTCCTGATGGGTATAATACAATGCTTACAGGTGACGGGGCTAATTTAAGCCAGGGGCAGAGACAGCTTCTTGCCATTGCAAGGGCAGCAGTTGCAGACCCTCCAGCCCTTATACTTGATGAGGCAACAAGCTCGATTGATACAAGGACAGAGAAACTTGTACAAAAGGGTATGGACAGACTGATGCGTGGAAGGACAACATTTGTTATTGCGCACCGCCTTTCAACAGTACGCAACAGTGACTGTATAATGGTTCTTGAACAAGGACACATTATTGAAAGGGGCACGCATGATGAGCTTATTGAAAAGCAGGGCAAATATTACCAGCTTTATACTGGAAAGCTTGGAAGCGGTATAGCAGGATGATTATATAATATGCCCCATATACCATATTACAAGTGGGAGATTAAGGTTTGCTTCAATAAAACTGCCCGCAGTTATAAATACCAGGCATAATATTATAAAAGGGAATTGCTGTATAGCCAGCTTTCCCTTTTTTTGCTTTGTAGAATAATTATATGTATTGTCATATGGGGTGCTGCTGGTACATGATATAAATATATTATGGAAGTTGTCACAGTGTGCAATTATCATAAGGTATACAGGAATAAAAAGCAGTGCCTGTGGCAATAAATAGCATAAAAAACGTATTGTGCCATTAATTCCATGAAGTATAATATTAAATGCAAGCAGAAGCCCGTTGGTAAATCCTGTGTAAAGCGAAAATGCACAATAGTAATATGTCCACAAATTGGTGAGTGAAAACAGATATAATAGTATAAATAGTTTTACATTTCTTTTAATTGCAAGCAGGAAAATATCTGATTTGTCAATGTCAAGCCCAGGTATATTGTTTATGGTTTCATTGTAAATAGTTATAAGGGGCGAATATAAATTTTCTTTTAATAAATTCCCTGTTATACAGCCTGTTATAATGCCAATAATAGCAAAAAATAAGGTGATTTTACATGATACAGGAAGTTTTTTTGGCGTTTTGGTCTTTTTCAATACAGGTTTCATTAAACCTCCCAGTTTTTTTATTATATTTTATTCATATATAGATATGGGACAATCATATAAATTATGTATAAAAGTTGTTTTATTATATGAGACCGTATTAATTTGTATAAGATTATACATATAGTGTGCTGTACCCAGATATATTTTTTAGACAAATTATAAATGTGTAGTGTTTTGTCAAATGTACAAAATATAAAAAGATTAGGAGTATATTTTGTCGTAGCATTATAATTGAACAAGCCTGTAAACTGTTTTATTCTGGTATTAATTGAAAAATTTTATGAAGTTGTTTATAACTATGAAAGGAATACTTGCTTTATGAAAAAACTATTTGCTACAGGGGTTATTTATATATGCCTTTTTGTATTGCTTATTGCAGGTGTATATAATCTTGCCAGAAATCTTAATGATGATACAGTACAAAGTGATGAAGTGGTTGCTACAGCAGATGATACAAAAGATAGTAGTGAGAATAATGAAGAAGAAAAACAGGATGGGAAACCAGAAGAAGAAATTTCAGAAATTAAAGGAAAAGCAGGTGAGAAAGATTTAGAAGAAAATCCAGAAGATAAAGGAAAACAACTGGAAGATAAAGTTGTTGTCAAAGGTGATATAACAGAAAATATTACACCTTTTAATTATAGTACAACAGCTGATAAATATCTTCTTGATTTGTGTTATGCAGGGATTGGAAATATAAAAGATAGAAAATGCATAAATGAAGATATTACAAATAGTTATGATAAAAAAAGGGATATTACAACATACAAAATTAAGATTAATGAAGATGCAGAAAATGTTTCAGGAGACAAAATAACAGCAGATGATTTAATATTTAATTATTACCTGCGTGCAGATGTTGGCTATACTGGAAGCGGAAGTATAGCAGGGCTTCCTGTTGTGGGGCTTGAAGAATACCGGTATGGTACCAGGAATATACCATCTATGAAGAAGAAGATATCAAAAAAGCTTAGAAAACCTGATAAACGTACAGCAGCACTTATCAAAAAAAATATTATAAGACCTGTAATTGAGAAAGAATATAAATGGGTATGTTCACTTTATAAGCAGGAAATGTATGATTATATTACAGATAAATATCCACGGAAAAAAGATTTATTTGTTTATTTTTTTGCATATGGGACAAATTATAAAACTAAAGGTAAGACTACAAAGAAAGTTATAAATGATGTAATTAAATCATATGGTTCAAATTATAATAAACTTGGAAAAATTACAAGTGAAAATTACAAAAAGAAAGCAGAAAATATTGCATTGTATGTTATCCAGTCTGATAAAAAATTTAAGTTCCGTGTAAAAAATATAAGTGGTATCAAAAAGATTGATGACTATACAGTTGAGATAAAAGTAGAGGGAAAAAGGAAACCAGGATATATAAACAGGCTTTGTGATATGTACATAGTTTCAATGAATTCATGGGCAAATACTTTATTATTTGATGGTGTAAACAAATTTGGATTTAAACGTGGAAGGGCTGATGATATTTTAAAAAATAAATCTATTAAAGGTGATGAAACAGGTAATTATACTGTAAAAGAGGTGACAGACGGAGTTTATACATTGGAAAAAAGAGTGTGAATATTTGTTACAGATACAGAGTAATACTATAAGGCCAGATATACCACAGCTTACTGGAGAAGACAAATTTTATGTCCAGCCAGTTTGTTGTGGTATATCTGGCTTTTAAAATTGCTGTTGTATAAAATAGATGTGAATTAATAAATAATATAAAATTTTAATTGCTGTCTGGAAACAATGGTATTGTTTCTGTAACATTATATAGGTATATACATGAAAATCTGTATAATCTATAATATGAAAATATAAAATTAATATTGCCAGGTAAAATATTTTTGTTGTATTGTGATGTAGTTACTGGTAACAGATATAATGGGAAATTAACATTGTGCAGCATAATATTTTTTACCGTATAGCTGTGTACTGGGATGGGCAGCAGCAGAAAGGGGATAAAGATGGAACGTTTTGTTACAGAGGAGATACTTTCAGGATACAAGGAATATTTATTTGAGGAAGAGAAGTCTGAACTTACTATTAAAAAATATATGCGTGATTTAAGAAAACTGGTCAAATATGCAGGAAACAGGGAGGTTACAAAAAAGCTGGTAGTTGGATATAAGGATTATTTAAGGAAAAAGAAAAGATATAAGCTTACCAGCATTAATTCTTTCCTGGTTGCAGCAAACCGCCTTTTTGAGTATCTTGGCTGGTATGACCTGAGGGTAAGGACTTACAGGATACAGAAGGAGGCATTTGTGCCTGAAAGCAGGGATTTGTCAAGGGAGGAGTATAAAAGGCTTGTCAGGGCAGCACTGAAAAAGGGTAAGAAGCGTCTTGCTATGATACTCCAGACAATATGTGCAACGGGCATGAGGATAAGTGAACTGCCAGGTGTTACAATGGAAAGCGTGGCAGAAGGTGTTGTGGAAATCTACTGCAAGGGTAAACAGCGTGTAATACTGCTTCCTGGGAAGCTAAGGAAAAAACTGCAAAGGTATATAAAAGAAAATGGGATTGTTTCAGGTGTTGTGTTTTGTACTTCTGGCGGGAAAGCAGTTGACAGGAGCAATGTCTGGAAAGAAATGAAGATGTTAAGTAAAGATGCATGTGTACAGAAAGGGAAAGTGTACCTGCATAATTTACGCCATTTGTTTGCAAAGGAATTTTATGCGGCTGGTAAGGATATAGCAAAACTTGCTGATGTACTTGGACACAGTAATATTGAAACAACAAGGGGATATATTAAAACAACAAGCCATGAGCACCAGAAGCTTCTTGACAGTATGGGGCTTGTGCTTGGAATGCCTGGACAGGTATAACCGGGAGTAAACCCGGCAAAGATTAAAAAAATATAAATGTAAAAAAGCCCGTATTTACTGGGCTTAGAGGAATACAACATAACAAAAATTATGTCATAACAAATTCTTTGTTTATTATAGTCTTTCTGTCCTGTATTGTCAATTAAAAGATTAATTTTATACAGGTGAAAAATAATTCCAGTTATTTTATCGGCTTTTGGTGCCAGATACTTTACATCCACAGTATGCAGATGTTTTGTAATACACATAATTTTTGTTATGTGGTAAATATTGCCAGAAGGCAGCAGAATATGGCAGGCATGGATATATAAGTGCCTGTCTGCGGGTTATGGAGGAAGGACAATGGCAGATGAAGATAATTAACTGGCTTGGATACTGGGGGCAGCTACTGCTCCTGCCAGTTTACTGGCTGTCCTTCCTGGTGCCGGGGGACAGGAGGCTGTGGCTTTTTGGAAGCAGTTTTGGCAAACGTTTTGCAGACAACCCAAGGTATTTATACCTGTATGCATGCAGGCATAAAGAGAGGCTGGGCATACGCCCTGTGTGGGTAACGCATAACAAGGGTATTGCCTCTTTTCTTATGAGGAATGGCTATGAGGCATATTATTACCATTCAGTGAAGGGTATATTGCTGGCACTCAGGGCAAAGGTATATTTTTTTGACAATTATTCAAAAGATATAAATTTCTGGCAAAGTGGCGGTGCAGTAAAAATAAACCTGTGGCATGGCACAGGCAATAAGAGGATTAATTATGACAACCGCTTTGATAAAGTAAGGCATCCTAAAAATTTGTGGGAAAAGTGGAAATATTTCCCACGCAGGCTGTCAGACGAGAAACCTTCACATTATGTGCTTGCGTCTTCAGATATGATGGCAGGGATATTTGCAAGGGCATTCCGTGTAAGCAGGAACCATGTAATCATAGACGGCTACCCACGTAATGATGTGCTTCTTGGGAAGTTTCCAGGCATGCTTTACACAAATGAGGAAAGGGAAGCTGTAAAAAGAATAAAAAGGGAAAGGGATGCAGGGAAGAAAATTATCTTGTATATGCCAACATTCCGCCAGTCTGAGGCTAAGTTTTTTGAAGTTATGGACCTGGAAGTGTTCAGTGGTTTCCTTATAAAAAATGGATATGTTTTCTGTACAAAGCTGCATCCTAAATCCATGCTGGCAGAAAGGTTTGCAGGTGTTTCATACCCAGGAGCCATAATAAATATTATGCCGGATGTGGACACTTACTGCCTGCTTGGGCTGGCAGACATGCTTGCTACAGATTATTCCTCTGTGTATACGGATTTCCTGCTGCTGGACAGGCCAACAGTGTTTTTTACATATGATATCGAGGAATACAGCAGGGATACAAGGGACTGTTATTTTGAATATGATACTTATATGCCAGAAGCACGTGCCTGTGATATGGAAGGATTTATGGCGGCCATAAAGGAAAGTTTCTCTGGAAATGCAAAGACAGTGCAGTATGCAGAGGGCAGGAAAAAGCTATGTGCAAGGATGTGGAAATATACAGATGGCAGGAGCTGTTTTAGGATACTAAGGAAAGCAGCAAAGCTGGCTGGCAGGAAAGGCAATTCCTGGAGTATCCGGGATTTAGTTACCAGATGGAGGGCTTAAGGTGGATATAAAATATATAATTGTGCAGGCAGGAGGAAGAGGGTCCAGGCTTGGATATCTTACAGAAAACAAGCCGAAATGCCTGGTTACGGTTGGAAACAGGCCAATGCTGTTCCATCTTTTTGAAAAGTACCCGGATAAGAAATTCATTATAATCGGGGATTATAAATATGATGTGCTGGAAAAGTACCTGGAAACTTTTGCAGAAGCAGATTTCCAGCTGGTAAATGCATCAGGCCATAAAGGAACATGCAGCGGGCTTGCAGAAGCAGCAGGGCTTATGCCAGGAAATACACCTTTTATGTTAATCTGGTCTGACCTTGTGCTTGCAGACAGATATGCTTTCCCAGAAGATAATGGTAATTATGTGGGGCTTTCAGGAGATTTTGCATGCCGGTGGAAATATGAAAATGGTGTATTTGAAGAAGAAGTTTCTAAAGAATATGGTGTTGCAGGGCATTTCTTATTTATGGATAAAGCAGTGCTTAACGGGGTGCCAGAAGATGGTGAATTTGTAAAGTGGCTGCAAGGAAGGGACATACCGTTTAAAACACAGGTAATAGTAAGTACAAAGGAATATGGGTTGTTAGAAGAGTACCAGAAGACAGCACATCCAAAATGCCGCCCGTTTAACAGGATGTGGGAGCAGGACGGGAAACTGTATAAAGAAGGCATTAATGCGCAGGGCAGGGGGCTTGCTGTAAAAGAAAGGGAATGGTACCAGGAAGCAGTACGTCTTGGATATACAAATATACCAGAAATATATTCTTTTGAGCCTTTAGCGATGGAAAAGATAAATGGGAAAAACATATATAGCTGCAAAGGACTGCCACTTACAGAAAAGGAAGAGATAGTAAGGAAAATTGCAGACAGTTTGAAAAAACTGCACAGCCTTGGGGAAAAAGAAGCTGATACAGCAAGCACAATGGAAACATACAGGGATAAAACCCTGGAGCGTATCACAAAAATAAAAGGTGTGGTGCCATTTACAAGCCAGGAATACATAAATATCAATGGAAAGAAATGCCATAATGCATATTGCTTTATGGAAGGGCTTGCAAGGAAAGCAGGAAGCATAAAAGCAAAAAAGTTCTGTTTTATACATGGTGACTGTACATTTTCCAATATGATGTCCCGTGAAGACGGGGAAATAGTACTGGTTGACCCAAGGGGGTATTTTGGGCATACAAAGTTTTATGGTGACCCTGCATATGACTGGGCTAAAGTTTATTATTCCATTGCAGGGGATTATGACCAGTTCAATATGGGGAATTTCAGGCTGCATTTTGATAAGGACAGTGTGCAGGTAGACATAGAAACAAATGGATTCAGGGAAACAGAAAAGCTGTTCCTGGGACTTGTAAAAGAAGATGCAGATGAAAAAGAAATAAAACTGCTGCATGCATTAATATGGCTGTCACTGGCAGCATATGCATGGGATGACTATGATTCAGTATGTGCAGCATATTATATGGGTCTTTATTATTTTGAAGAAGCAGGGGGATGGGAAACATGACAGGAAAGCTTCTGGAAGAAAAGGCTGCACTGGCGCTTGAAGGCAGGGGGTTATGGCTTTCACTTCTGGAAAAATATTCCCTATCCAGCCGTTCGCAGGTGGTACTGGTGCCACATAAGGAAGCTGTATATATGGAAACCGCAACAGAGAACTTAAGCTGGCTTGTATCACATAAAAAGGCAGACAGGGTACTGGTCCTTGGAATGGACAGTGCAGGTGTGGAAGTACCAGGAAATACAGGCAGTGGTGTACCATGTTTTTTCCATAGGATAAGCAGCAGGGAGTGCAGCAGTCTTATTACCTTGTATGCACTTTATGAATTTACAGTAAACCTGCAGGTGGTTTCGCTGTCACTGCCAGAAGGCAGGAAAGGACAGGGGCTTGTGGATACAGGGCGTCTTGAGTTAAAAGAGGCACTAAGTGTAATTGTATTTGAAAACTATGGCTATGGCGGCAGCATCCAGAGTGGCACATAAGCCCCCCTGTGGTGTGTCATGCCAGGACTGGAGGCAGGGATGGGATATTTTGAAGAAGAGCTCAGGGTGATAAACAGTTCCATACAGAGCATGGATATGGAGGTTTTCGGGCAGGCTGTGGAAGAATGTATAAAAACAGCAGAAGGCGGGCACAAGATAATTGCATCAGGGCTTGGCAAAAATGTGCCTGTCTGTGAGAAGTTTGTAGGAAGCCTTCTGTCACTTGGGATAGATGCAGCATTCCTGCACACTAATTCGGCAGTGCATGGTGACATGGGGGCTATAAAGGACGGTGACCTGCTTTTCCTGCTTACTAAAAGTGGTGAAACTGCTGAGTCAGTATGGCTTGCAGAGCTGCTACAGGGCAGGGATGTGAGGACATGGTTGCTTACATTTGAAAAGGAAAGCAGGCTGTCATCAATGATTGGCAGGAAACTGTGCTTAAGCCTTGAACATGAAGGTGACCCATGGAATGTGATGCCGAACAATTCAACAACAGTAAATCTTATTGTGCTGCAAGGCATTGCAATGGAAATGGCAAAAAAGATGGGAATACCGCTTTCACGGTTTAAACAGAACCATCCAGGAGGGCATATTGGTGAAATACTTGCAGGATGAAACCTGCAGGGTGTCATGCCTTGGGAAGACATGGGTGCTTGACCTTGACGGCACACTTGTAAAACACAACGGGTACAAGACAGACGGGTATGACACGCTGTTAGATGGCATAGACAGGCTGCTTTCGCAGATAAAGGAAGAAGACATGGTTATTATAGTGACAGCAAGGGACAGGAAATATGCAGCACAGACAGAGGGTTTCCTTGCAGTAAACGGGATACGTTATAACCATATTATATATAATGCGCCATATGGTGAAAGGATATTAATAAATGACAGGAAACCGTCTGGCCTGCCAATGTCTGTTGCCATTAATACAGACAGGGACAGGGCATGCAGGGTAAGATTCGAGGTGGATGAGGGGCTGTGACAGGGAAATACCAGGAAGAAATAAAACAAGGGCTTGGCAGGCTTCTGGAGGAAGGAAAACTTGCTGGGAAACGGGTTGTTATATTTGGAAGCAACGGGCCAGCAGAACAGATGGCATCTTTCCTGGAAAGCCAGGATGGAAGCAGTGGTATAAATAGTGCACATGTGGAATGTTTTGTGGACAACAACAGGAAGAAACAGGGCACACAGGTAATGGGGAAGCCAGTATACAGCCCACAGGGATACCTCACGCCTTTTGACGGGGATATAAGAATATTAATTGCATCAAAGTATTACAGTGAAATGTGCATTGAACTGGAAAGCTTTGGCTACAGGCAGGGGGAACATATATTTGAAGTAGTCCATATAGAAACAGAAGGGCGTAATTCCCTTTTAATGGAAACATTCAAGGGAAATGTAAAAAAAGCAGAAGAAGGTTTTAAGCTGCTTAAAAGGATTAAGGAAAAAACAGGTGGTGCATATGTTTTCCTCTGCCCCTATGCGGCACTTGGTGATGTGTACCTTGCAGGCGGGTATCTGGAAAGTTACTGCCAGAAAGAAAAAATAAACAGTTATGTTGTGGTGGTTATAACTGAGGCTTGTGTGGAAGTCCTTGGGATGTTTGGTATCACATGTGTGGAAAAGGTTACAAAAGATGGCATGGAAGCACTTGTAAAGGCATGTATTTTTATGGGGCTTAAGGAATGTGGCGCAGGAATACTGCATCAGAGGTTTCCGTACCCTGTAGCATTAGGGCGTGCAGGGAATTACAAGGGCATTGATTTCAACGGGCTTTTTGCAGCTGGTGTCTTCGGGCTGGAAAAAAAGAATTTCCAGATGCCTGTGAAAGGGAAACACATAAAAGAGGTGGAAAACGTGTTCCAGCAGATGGGGCTTAGAAAAGGCAGGACAGTGCTGCTGGCTCCATATGCGAACACAGCCACAGGCCTCCCGTCAGGGTTCTGGGAAGGAAGAGCCAGGGAATACCTGGATAAAGGGTACAGTGTAGTTACAAACAGTTCAGGTGAAAAAGAACCAGCAATAGAAGGTACAGAAAAGGTCTTTATACCAGCTGGATGGATGCTTGATTTTGCAGAATATGCGGGCTGTTTTGAAGGACTCAGGAGCGGGCTGTGTGACCTGGTTGCAAGCTCAGGTGCAGAAAAAACTATCTATTACCCTGGCCGTGTGTACCAGGACGGACAATTTTATGATTTTTATGGTCTTAGGAATATGTGGCCTGGCATGGATATTAAAGAAGTGGTGGTATAAGTCTGGAGGTGTACTGGTGGAAAAACAGGGGCAGGATAATAAAAAGGTAGTGGTTTTTGGGGCATCACAGAGTGGCAACAAAGCTATGAGGCGGCTTGAAGATTTTAACATTATTATTGAAGGTTTTACTGACAATAATACAAAAAAATGGGGAAAACAGTTTTCTGGAAAACCAGTGTTCCCTCCAGAGGAAATTTTCAGGGACAAAGACAGTTATTTAATAATAATTTCAAGTGTATATGAAGATGAAATTATGCAGCAGTGCCTGGATGCAGGGATGGATAAAGACAGTGTATATATACTTGAGGACTTTATAATACGGCAGACCGGCATCTTTATGGAGCAGTACAGTTACCTTAAAGGGATAAAACCTTATGTAAACAGTAGAAGGACACTGGTAATAACAGTCCCAAACAAAAACAATGAGTACAGTGGGGTGACAAGCTGGATGTATTCCGTTGCATATGGTCTTGCATCCATTAATGCAAAGTTCATTATCCTGACAGAGGACATGGGTGACGAAATGCCATCTTGTGCAGTGCAGCACGTAATACCATATAACAGCTATGCATTTGAAGAAGATACAGGGGACGGCATAAGGATACGCACAGGGAAAGATTACCCAGGGTTATATAAAAAGGAAACCGACAGCCTGGTGCATATGATGCTGCAGAACCTTCCATGTACAGTTATTACAAGTGAAACATATGGGGCTGAATATGTTGCAGCATATATTTTAAAGAAACTTTTTCCAGAGCTTGTAAAAGTGGTTACAGTAATCCATTCAGATGAAAGGGCAAGGTATAAAAGAGGCATCTGGCATGAAAAGAACCTGGACGGGTATTTGTGTGTTGCAGAAAGTAGTGTAGAGAAATGGGAAAAAGAATACAATGTCCCATCATGGAAAATATTTTACCATGAATTCCCTGTTTTATGTACGGGAGAAGGGAAGCATGTTTATTCTAAAGCCAGTGGGCCATTACGGCTTGGGTTCCTTGGAAGACTTGAAGTTAATGCAAAACGTTGTGACCTGCTAGTTAAAATAATCCAGGAACTGGAAAAAAAGAAAATAAATTATTCACTGTCCATAGCAGGGGAAGGCAGTTATAAAGAGGAATTAAAGAAATTTATAGAAGAAAATTCATTGCAGGACAGGGTGGAACTTGCTGGATTTGTAAAACACAGCTCCCTTGGAAAGTTCTGGAATGACAAGGATATATGTATTATTACATCGGACTATGAAGGTTCATGCACAGCTGTAATGGAAGCAATGTCATATGGTGTCGTACCAGTTGTTACAAATTTCTCAAGTGCAGGCAGGCTTGTTACAGATGGTGTGGATGGGTATATTGTACCAGCAGGGGATTATATAGGAATTGCAGATAAAATCAGCAGCTTGTCTTGTTCAAGGGATTTAATAGAAAAGATGGGAGATATAAACAGGAAAAAGATACCAGAGGAGTACAGCCCTGAAGGATATGCAGCTTATCTCGTAAAGATGCAGGAACAAATCTGGAAAAGAGATTAATGCCTGTTAATACAGGAAATAAAAGCATTTATTAAAAGGCAGGGTGCAGCAAGTTTATTATATTCCGAGGCATGCACTGGCATTGTGGAAAGGGGTTGTATATGGAAAAGCGTAAAAAGCTGGTGTCTGTGGTGATGACAGTTTTCAACCAGGAAAAATATCTGGCAGAAGCAATTGAATCCATTCTTGGGCAGACATATACATATTTTGAACTGGTTATTATTGATGACGGGTCATCAGACAATACACCTGCTATAACCAGTAAATATGCAGAAAAAGATAAGAGGATAAAATTTTTAAAAAGAGAAAATAAGGGCAGGGTGTACAGCCTCAACCAGGGAATTGGAATTAGCAATGGTGATTATATTGCAATTATGGACAGTGATGACATATCACATAAAGAAAGGCTTGAAAAGCAGGTGGATTTTCTTGAAAAGAACAGGAATGTATTCCTGGTTGGAAGCAAAATACAGTTGCAGTTTAACGGCATAGATGATGAATATACAATTAAAGAACGCAGCAGGGTATTAAAGACCTCAAACTCAGAGTTAGACAGGAGTGATATTTTTTCAACATTAAATGATTCATTTAAAATACTGCACCCGACTTGGATGTTCCGTAAGAAGCTTTATACATATATTGGGGGATACAGAGAACATCTTTGTGAAGATGTTGATTTTATATTCAGGGCTTCCAGTATGGGGTTTATGGCGGACAGGCTGGATGATGTGCTACTCACATACAGGGTACATGGCATAAGCCGTTCAGGTAATAAAGATAATTTAAAAACGGACTGCCTGCAGTTTAAAACAGAATACCTGCTGGGGGAAGTAGAATTTCCAGCAGATGGCTTTACTTACATGATATGGGGAAGTGATTTTTCAGGCAGGGCAGGGCATAAGCATTTGGAAAAAGTGCTGCCTTCAGGCAGGCTTGCTGCATATATTGATTCCTTCAGGGAAGGTATGGAAGAAGGGATTCCTGTTATAAAACCAGAAAAAATAAAATCCCAGAACCCAGATTATATTTTTATTTGTACAAATGGAGGCGGAGAATATGCAAGGAAATATCTTGACAATATAGGATACAGGCAGATAGAAGATTATTTTAAAATTATATAGAATTATAATATCTGTTATTAGAATGTATAGAAATTAACGGAGGAATATATGCCAAGAATTTCAGTTATAATGCCATTATATAATGCAGAAAAATATGTTGAACAGGCAATTAATAGTATTTTAAACCAAACATACCAAGATTTTGAATTAATTATTGTAGATGACAAATCAACAGATAAAAGTTATGAAATATGTAGAAGAATAAAAGACAAAAGAATTCGTTTATTTCAAAATAATTGTAATTTTGGAATTTCTCAAACAAGGAATATTGCATTACAACATACAAATGGGGAATATATAGCTATAATGGATGATGATGATATAGCTCCTTTATATCGTTTAGAAAAGGAAATTGTATTTTTAGATTATCATAAAGATATTATTGCTGTTGGTGGACATTGTAGATTTATTGATGAAAAAGGAAATGATTTAGGAAAACAATGGAATATTTTTACTAATCCTAAATATATTAATGCACATATCATTTTTAGTAATCCAATTCCTAATAGTGCAGGAATGATCCGCAATGAAATTCTACAGAAATATAATATACGTTATCAGGATGGTATGTATGGTACAGAAGATTATAGATTTTGGGCAGAGTGTTCTATGTATGGTTTTTTGGGAAATATAGATGAAGTAATGTTATACTGGCGTAAAACTAATGCAGGTGTAACAAATAGAGAACTACATACAGATGAAAGAAAGAAAGCAGTTGCAGAAACGCAAAAATATTTATTGGAAAAATTAGGGTTTTGTTTAAAAAAAAATGATATTGAAATCCTAACAAAGACACTTGGGGAAGATGGCATATTGTCAAACCATGAAGAAATAAAAGAATTATTCCAAGCATTAAAGAAAATATCAAAACAAGCAGAAGATATGAAGCTGGTTAATGCCAAAGAAATTATAACAATGTGCAGAAAAAAATTTGGGGAAAAAATAGGAAAGGCTTTTTTCTTATGGTAAATATATAAATTATAATTGAATGGGATTATATCTGTTTATTAAACAGATGGAAGAAACATGAAAAAATTTACTAGGGTCAATAGCTAGATTTTTTTAACGGGGAGAAAAAATAATGGAGAATATAGCAATATTTGGAACTGGAAAATTTGGGTTAAGGGTATATAAAAAAATAAATAAGGAAAAATACAATGTACAATTTTTTTTAGATAATAATAAGGAAAAAGATGGGACGTATTTTACTTCTGATAATGTTTTAGTTTTAACGCCTGAGAGTGCAGGTGTTAAATTATATAAAATAGAACATATAATTATTTGCAGTGTATTTTTTGATAACATAGAAAAGAAATTATTAAAATTAAATGTTCCTCAAAATAAAATAGAGAATGAATTTTATTTCGAGAAAAGAGAAATAGAACACAAATATGCTTCTTGTACTGATAAAGAAGTGAAAGAGATTCTAGAATATTTAAAAAAACATAGAATGGATATATTTAATTATTCTTTTGTTGAGAAATATTATGATATTAGTTTAGATATATTAAAAGATGACAATGCTGGACTGTTTTATACTATATATAACGGGAAACGCATGTATTTAAAAGATGAATATAATTCATATGAAAAAGCTTATAATTACTGCAGGTTTATTTTAATAGAACAAGATGTTATGTCACCACATTGTTATAAAATCCAGACAGAAGAATTTATAGGAAAAACAGTTTTTGACTGTGGAGTTGCAGAAGGCAATTTTGCATTAGATATTATTGATTTTGTAGAAAAAATTTATTTGGTTGAATGTGATAAGGGATGGTTAAAAGCCTTAAAATATACATTTAAAGAATATAGTGATAAAGTTGTTTTTATACCCAAATTATTAAGTAATGTTTCTGGAGAAGAAACGATAACAATAGATGATATTATCCAGAGTGAAAATATAAATAAAGTAGATTATATAAAAATGGATATAGAGGGATATGAACCTTTGGCATTAAATGGCGCAACAATGTGTCTGGATATGAATGTTAATATAAAAATGGCAATTTGTGTGTATCATAATGATTGGGAAAAAGAACAGGTGGAACAAATTTTAAAAATGCATAAGATTTCTTATTGTTTTAGCAAAGGTTATATGTGTTATTTAATCAGAGTATATTCGGAACATATGAATTTTTCGCCAGATTTAAGACGTGGTTTGATTTTTGCAGGCAATTATGAAAAATTGTAATAACCAGTTAATGTTATGTCATAATAAATATAATACCAGGGAGCTGTTGTATATGAAAATAGGGAAAATTTTATATCCAGTAATTAATATTTTTATAGGTGGGTTAATAGGAATCTTTTTAGAAAGCAAATTACAAAAAATAGGCAAGTATAAAGTTGATGATAACAGTAAATATATTAAATTTAAACAATATTATAACTTGTTAAATCAATGGATCTGGCTGGAACATAATGGAAAAAGTATTAGCAGTTTATTTGAAGAAAAAGGAATACATTCTATTGCCATATATGGAATGGGGGAAATTGGATGGAGACTAAAGGAGGTATTAAATAATACAAATATATCTGTCTTATATGGGATTGATAATTCATTGGGAGAATCAGAAAGTCAATTTGAAATTATAACTTTAGATGATAGTTTACAGAAAGTTGATGCGGTTATTGTAACTCCAGTTTTTGATTTTGATGAGATTAGCAGAAAAATAAATTCAATTACTGATATTCCTGTTGTTTCTCTTGAGGATATATTATTTAGTGAGAATTTATAATAGAAGGAAATAAAATTTAAAATGTAATAATTTAATTAGGTATATTATTAAAAGTATTTAGTTTTTTAATATTTGTAATTATAAAAATGGAGGCAATTATGAAAGATTTTCAAAAATTTTGGGCAGAATGGGAACAAAAAAGAAATATGTATGAAATAGTATTTGGACACTGTTATGTCTGGGAATATATAAGATTTAATATTTTTGTAATTGTATCTAAGAAATTGAAATATGCAAATGGACAATATTATTATTATATTTCTCAAGCAGAGTCTGCAAATAAATTAAAATTTAATGATTTATATTTTAAGAAAAAAGATATATTGTTTTTTAATATGTCAAGAAGACAAATGGTTGGAGATAAATTATGTTCCCCATTTCTTGATGGATTAGTAGAAAATCTTAAATATTCCTATTATGTATTAGAAATAAGAAAGAAAGAAGAACAGAGTAAAAAAATAAAAACTCCAAATATAAAATATTTAGATTTAGACAAACTTTCATGTAATTATGAAGTAAATAATGAACATATTTTATTTGGAAATAGAATTATAGATCTGATAGAAAATGATTTTAATATTTCATTTTCTAAACGTGATAAAACAGAGGTATACAATGTAATAGCATCTGCAATATCAAATAGAAAAAAGTTTTATATATATTTTAAATATATTTTGACATTAATCAGACCAAAGATTGTTGTTGTTTTAGGGTATGGATTACCATATGTTGGTTATTTGATAGAAACAGCTAAGCAGATGGGCATACCTGTAGCAGAGTATATGCATGGTATACTGGCTTTTTCTGTATATTATGCAAGAATATCAGGTGATTCCCAAAAAGTATGCCCGGATTATATTTTTACATACAGTGACTATGAAAAAAAGTATATAAAGTTTCCAATACAGAAATGTAATATAATTCCTGTTGGAAATGTATATCATGAAAAGAGAATTGAATGGTGTATAAAAAATATTAAAAAAGAAAAAAGAAAAAAGAAAATAATGTATATATCAGATGGTATTACAAATTATCAGGTAATTAAGTATTTAATAGAACTTATGGGGTATTTAAGTGAAGAATACCAACTAGTAATTAAAATAAGGAAAGATGAACCTTGGAAGAAAAGATATAAAGATTTGTTGGACATTGGTGCAAGTGTGGCAGGAAATTATGCTGATAAGGATATATATGAATATTTAACAGATGTAGATTATCTTATTGGAACAGTAAGTACGGTATTTGCAGAGGCTTCTGAATTACCCATTTGCCAGATAATGATTAAAACTCCATATACAAATAGTTCAATAATGTATCTTGATAATGGTTTTTCAGTTTCATATGATTGTACAAAAGATTTAGCAAAGGCTATATTAAGTGACAAACTCCAAAAAACGTGTAAAAGTTTTTACCATTCTAATCCAGTAATATCATTTAATAAAGCTATAGAAATGATAATAGGTAAAAATGTAAAAAAAAGAAATTTTAATTATAACAGTTAGGATAAAAAATATTAGTACTACTATCTTAAAAAACTGGAAATATTCTTAATTAAAGGAGATTAAAATGTTAAATAATAAAACTATTTTAATAACTGGAGGGACTGGTTCATTTGGAAATCATTTTGTGGATTATATATTAAAAAATTATAATCCTAAGAAAATTATAATATATTCAAGAGATGAATATAAACAGTTTATTATGGCAAATAAGTATAAGGGACAAGAAGAAACTTTAAGGTTCTTTATTGGTGATGTACGTGATAAAGAACGGCTTAAAAGAGCATTAAAAGATGTAGATTATGTAGTACATGCAGCAGCAATGAAACAAGTTCCTGCATGTGAATATAACCCTATAGAAGCAGTAAGGACTAATATCAGTGGGGCAATGAATGTTGTAGATGCTGTACTTGATTCAAATTCAGTACAGCGTGTAGTAGCACTTTCCACAGACAAAGCAGTGAATCCGGTTAATCTTTATGGAGGGACAAAATTAGTGTCAGACAAACTGTTTATTGCTGCTAATTCTTATGCAGGTGGTAGGAATTTAAGTTTTTCAGTTGTACGATATGGTAATGTTGCGGGAAGCAGGGGTTCGGTTATTCCATTCTTTAAAAATATAATTGACAATGGGGAAAAGGAGCTTCCAATTACAGATTATAGAATGACAAGGTTCTGGATTGATCTGGAAGAGGGGGTTGAATTAGTAATTAAAGCATTACAAGAAGCAAAAGGAGGTGAAACATTTATTTCTAAAATACCTTCTTTTAAGATTACAGACCTTGCACAGGCAATGTTGCCAGGATGCAATATGCCAGAAGTAGGTATAAGGGAAGGTGAAAAGCTTCATGAGGTTATGATTACAAGGGAAGATTCGGCAGTTACATATGAGTATGACAAGCATTTTATTATATACCCACATTATGTATGGTGGGGTGAAAAGAAAATTATTGCTGGGGGAAAACCTGTAGGGCAAGGATTTGAGTATAGCTCTGGAACAAATACAAAATGGATGAGCATAGATGAATTAAAACAAAAAATTATGGTTATGTATGATTCTGTTTAAAAAATATACATTCAAAAAATAATGCAGGCAGATAGAAATTAAATAGTATATGATATAAGAAAAATATTATTGATAGAATAAGGTTATTTAGTTTTGAATAGGAATTTGTTATTGATAAATGTACAGAAATTTCATAAACCGTTATTGTATAAATCAAAAAATAAAATTCCATGGAGGTATTTTATAAATATGATATGTATATATGAGCCTTTATGTGAAGGTAAAGGTCACGAATTAGTAAATGCAGGTATAATAGAATTATTAAATATAATTAGACCATATGAAAAATTAATTTTTTATGGTGAAAAATTTCATTTGGAAAATAATGAACATTTATTATCTGAAAAAAGAATTAATATTGAAAATAGAGAAATTATACTGCCTTTGCAGGATGATCTTTGTTCCTGTATTGATAATTTGAGAATTCTTTCAAATATATTATTAGAGAATATTAAAGAAAAAAATTTAATCATTTTTATTACAGTTTCTAATATTGGAGTATGTTTTGCAGTAAATATATTGTCCAGGGTATTTAAAAATGTAAAATTTATTATTGGAATGCATGGTATTATGGAACATTTTACTAAAAGTGTTTTAAGTAAACAAGCAAAATTATTTAAAAAAGTTTTAGAATTGTCTGCTTATAGACAAAATGTAACATATTTAATATATTCAAAATTATATAAAAAGTATTTGAAAAATATATTTTCTATAAGGTTAATAAATAAAATAAAGTTTATTCATATGCCATATTTGTATACTGGTGATTTTAAAAAAAAGAATAAAGATAAATTAGTTTTAGCAGCTATTGGTTCTGCAGGAAATAAAAAAATGTATGAGTTAATAAAATATATAAATATGAATTATTGTAAAAATAATTATGAATTTAATATTTTTAACTGGGGGCTAAAAATTCCTTTTTCAAGATTAAGGAATACAAATTTATATTTAAATTCTGACCGTGATAAAATTAATGAAGTAATGCATTCTGTAGATTGTATTATTATACCATATGATAAAAACCAGTATAAAATATCAACTTCAGGAATAATTTTTGATGCTATTTCATATGAAGTTCCTATATTTACATTAGACTCTAATTGTTGTATTGAATATAGTAAATATGGAATTGGTGAGAACTTTTCAACAGTAGAAGAAATGGCATTAAGGTTGATTGAGATTATGAATTTAGATTATCATAAATTGATTAATAAATATTCAAATCGAGCAAAAAAATTAAAATATACTTTAAAAAAGATTGATTTGCAAATATTATCTGGGATTGTAGAAGAAAGTAATATTGGAGGGGTTTATGAAAAAATATAATAAAATTTTACCTATAGCTTTTTGTGTATGTAGTATGGCTGGAGAAATATATTTATTTAAGAGATATATAAAAGCAATAAAAAACGAAAGATTGGAAAATTCTGTTGAATGTGTTGATAATTATATTAAATTTAAAAAATATTACACACTAATGAATAAATGGTTTACTGATAAATGTAATGGTGTTGGTATAGAGATGTTTTTTTTAAATAATAGGTATAAAACTATTGCAGTTTATGGTATGGGCGAGTTAGGAAAGAATTTATTGTTGGATTTGAAAAGTATAGATGTAAATATAAAATATATTATTGATAAAAATGCAGAATATAGTTGTATTGGGATTGATGAATATGTTGTTTGTAATTTAAATGATACGCTGGAAGATGTGGATGCAGTAATTGTAACTCCTATAGCAAATTTTGATGAAATAAAAAAAGTATTAGAAGAAAAAATAAAATGTCCAATTATATCATTAGAAGATGTAATAGGTGTATCTATTAAGTTATAAATTAGAGGCTGGATAATTATGAAAGAATTTTATAAATAATATATTGTACATGATTTGAATGATAATTTAGAAGATGTGGATGCAGTAATTGTAATTCTTATAGCAAATTTTGATGAAATAAAAAGGTATTAGAAGAAAAAATAAAATGTCCAATTATATCATTAGAAAATGTGGTAGGAGGATATCTTCTATAAGATAATTTTTTTTAAAATCTTGTAAAGGGCAAAAGGTATAATAGTAGATTAAATGACAAATATTTATAAAGTAAAAAGGGGAAGTTATGTATAAAAAAATAAACAAATGCAGGATATGTGGTAATACGAATTTAGTTAATGTTATAGATTTAGGTGAACAAGTTTTAACAGGAGTATTTCCAAAAAATATTTATGAGAAAATAACAAAAGGACCATTATCTCTTGTAAAGTGTGTATCTAAAAATGAAAATACTTGTTGCGGATTATTACAATTAGAATATTCATATAGTTTGCCTGAAATGTATGGAGAAAATTATGGATACCGTTCAGGATTAAACCAGAGTATGGTTGAACATTTATCAGATATAGTTAAGTATGCTATTAATGGAATGGAATTACTTCCTAAAGATTATATAATTGATATAGGGAGTAATGACTCCACGCTTTTGCAATTTTATGGAGAATTTAATCAATTAAATTTAATTGGGGTTGATCCTACAGGAATCAAATTTAAAAAATACTATCCTGATTGGATAAAATTAATTCCAGATTTCTTTCCAAATGAAGAATTAAAGAAAATAATGAATGGAAATAAAGCAAAAATAATTACAAGTATTTGTATGTTTTATGATTTAGAAGACCCTGTTTCTTTTGCAAAAGAAGTAGCAAATTTATTAACAGATGATGGTGTATGGGTTTTAGAACAAAGTTATTACCCTCTTATGTTGGACAAAAATGCATTTGATACAATATGTCATGAACATTTAGAATTTTATGGAATAAAACAGATAGACTGGATAATGAACAAGGTTGGACTACGTGTCATTGATGTACAGTTAAATGACAGCAATGGAGGGAGTTTTTTAATAAAAGTAGTAAAGAAAGAGAGTAAATATATAGAAAACATAAATGTAAGAAATTTATATGATAAAGAATTAGAAAATTATACAGATATTAGTATATTTGAAAATTTTAAAGAAAGAATAGAAATTAATAAAAACCAACTGTTAAGTTTCATAAAAGAAGAGTGTGGAAAAGGTAAAAGGATTTTAGGATATGGTGCCTCAACAAAAGGAAATGTTCTTTTACAGTATTATGGTATTTCAAAAAATGATATAGAGTCTATTGTAGAAATTAATCCAGATAAATTTGGATGTTATACCCCACAGACTAATATTCCTATTATTTCTGATAGGTATATTATGAATAATATACCAGATTATTTGCTTATTTTACCATGGCATTTCCGTGACATGATATTAAACAAAGAAAAAGAACTGTTAAAGAGTGGATGTAAATTTATATTCCCACTTCCAGAATTTGAGGTTGTATCTTTGGAAGATTTAAAGTTTAATGAAGATTAATGCAGTAAGGATAGAATGTCTATGAAAGAATTTTATATAAATTATGATTTTACAAAAATAAATATTAATGAATTAAATTATAATATAATTGCTGGTTTAGTCATACAAGGTAACGAAATAATATACATAGTAAATAATTATGATAAATTAATTGGATGCATGACATATAAAGAAATTAAAAAATGCATGGAAAAAGAAATATGTAATTGTATAAATTTGATAAATTATAATTGTACTAAAATTAATAATTCAGAATTAGAAGAAAAAGAAATAAGACATTTGTTTTCGTTAAGAAAAAATATTAATAATATTCCTGTAGTAAACGATGATGGAAAGGTATTATATGAATATTGTAGAAAAAAAGAGTTATCAATATGGAATAGTGAGCAATTTAAAACAATAAATAATTATTCTTATTTAATAGACTTATTAGATGATTATGGAATACAAATGATTATTTTTCAGTATGTTGATGGAGTTAGCGGATTTGTAAACAATTTCAAAAAATATTTAAAAGAATATGATAGAACAGATTTTATTGTTATTATTGTTAAAAGTGGTAAGAGTTTGTTAAAAAAAGCAAATGAAAATCACAATAATAGTAAAAAATTATTAATATATAATAATTCAAATTCTATGTTAGCTGATTCAATTATAAATAAAAATGTTGTAAAGACAGATGATATATACTGTCATATGGAAAAGTTTTGGACAATGTATTACAGATATAATAAAGGAATTATTATAGAAGATAATGTAATTAGTTCTTATGTAACTTTTTTTGAAGAAAAGGACATAGTTTTTCCTTTTAGAAATGCTTTATCATATTTCTTGAAAAAATATTTAATATCTAAAGGGATTAATAAGCAAATTATATATTTAGATGAAACTGATAATAATATACAAAAAGTTAATAATATGGTTTGGGTGGATCCACAAGATAATATGTTATTGTTTATGGATATATATAACCGTTTTTTTCTTAAAAATTGTTCAAAAAAGATTTTAATAAATTATTATATCAGAATATTGAAAGAATTGTATATAACGGAAAACATTAATATTGTAATCCATCCAAATGGAATTTTTGCTAATGATATATTTTTAAAATTAAATGAATTATATCCAGAATTTAAAAATAAAGTTTTTCTGTATAATAAAGAAAATATGCCTGATGGTAAAATAGTAGCAAATAATGTATTATCCTTTGAATTAAAAATAAATAAAGATGAAGACAATATAATATATGCAGGTTATGATATCTCTGTTTTAATAGAGGATGTTTTGAAAAGTATTGGAGTAAAGACATATAGATATAAATATTTAAATGAAGATTTTTTTATGAAAAGATATTATTATCAAAAACACAATATAGACTATAAAGAGGATAAGGATTTTATTATACAAATATTTAATAAACGTATAGATAGGGAATATATTGAAGAAGTTATTAAAACAATACCTGTAGTAAATGATTTTTATGAAGGTAACTTACATAACATACCAGATTATCATTCAAAATATGTAAATACTGATAATAGTGGGTGTAGAATACATGAAGGAGTTCCTGATAATTATATAAGAACCATTTGGTGTATTGGTTCATGTCAGTTGTTTGGTTATGCAACTGATGATAATAATACAATGGTGGCATATTTGCAAAAACTTGTAAATGAAAATATTGGATATCCAGTCAGAGTGAAAAATTTAGGTGTACAGGGAGCTATATTACAAGATATATATAAGTGGGCTTTAAATAATGATTTTTTAGAAGGTGACTGTATATTAATAAATACAGAAACATTAAATGCTGATATATATATAGATCATTTAAAAATATATGAAAAATATTTTAGCAATGGAAATGAATTTTATTTTGACCATCCTAATCATGCTGGTCCTGCTGCATATAAAATATGGGCTGAGTGTGTATTTAATATAATAAAAAATGACATATATTTATCTCCAGACAGAAAAGATAAAAGCATAAATAGAATTCATGTAAATACTCCATTTGTGATTGATAAAATGTTAGAGAGTAAAATTAAACATTATATAAATACTGTCAAAAAAAGTATTAATTTTGTAGATGGGGAAAAAATAGGATGTATTGTAATGAACTGTAATCCATTTACTAATGGACATCATTATTTAATACAAGAATCATCTAAACTGGTAACAAAATTAATTGTTTTTGTTGTAGAGGAAAATAAGTCAATATTTTCTTTTGATGACAGAATTAAATTAGTAAGGGAAGGAGTTCATAATATAGAAAATGTTACGGTATTACCAAGCGGACAGTTTATGATTTCATCAGTTACATTTCCTGGATATTTTAATAAAAATAGCATGATATGTTGTGATTGTGAGGCTGATTTAGAAATTTTTTGCAGATATATTGCGCCTGCTCTTAATATATACTATAGATTTGCTGGTGAAGAACCAAATGATATCGTTACAGCAAATTATAATATTACCATGTCAAGGATATTGCCTGGATATAATATTAAATTTGTAGAAATTCCAAGGCTTAAACATGGAAATATTGCAATTAGTGCTTCTAGTGTAAGAGGTTTATTAGATAACTTTAATGAGAATAAAACTAAGATAAGAGAAGTTGTTCCAGAAGTTACTTATAATTATTTGTGTAAAAAGTATGAAGTATAAATGAATTTTAAAAAGTAGTTGTGAAATATTATATGAAGTAATAATATCCTATTTATTTTTAAAATGATACTTCTAGTAGTTTAATGGAAACAGATAAAAATATTGGAAAGGGTATTATTAAAAATGGCATCAGTATATTTTTATTGGAGGCGTTTAAAATGCCAGAATTATGTTTAGGTACAGTCCAGTTTGGAATGAAGTATGGAATCAACAACCAGATTGGAAGGCAGCCATCCTGGGAGGAAAGTTTTTCAATGCTGGATTATGCGCTTGGGAATGATATTTGTGTAATTGATACAGCTGCTGCATATGGTGAAGCGGAACAGATACTTGGTTCTTATATAAAAAAGAGGGGATACGGGCAAAGGGTTAAAATTATTTCAAAGCTGAAGCCCAATATAATAGAGAAAGGCTGCATTACAAAAAAGATAGTAACTAATGAATGTAAAGGTTCATTAGAGCGGCTTTCCATAGACTGCCTGGATGGTTACCTCCTACACACACCAGAGTATATCTACAATGAAGAAATAATATCAGCACTTATGTTACTTAAAAAGGATGGATATGTAAAAAATATTGGTGTTTCAATATATGGGCTGGAAGAAGGTTATGCTGCCATTAATACAGGTGTAATGGATTATATACAGTTGCCATACAGCATACTTGACCAGAGAGGCATTAAAGAAGGCTTTATATCAGCTGCAAAGGAAGCAGGGGTTAAAATTTTTACAAGAAGTGCATTTTTGCAGGGACTTTTTATGATGGATATGGAAATTTTGCCAGGATACCTTAAAAACGCAGTGCCATATCTTGACCTTATTGAAGAAATATTAGGTAAATATGGTGTGGACAAGGTATCTGTAATACTGGCATTTGTACAGCATGAAAAAGATATTGACTACCTGGTTTTTGGTGTAGAAAAAAAGGAACAGCTTGAGGAAAACATTTTTAAAAGTAAACATGGGGATGTGCCAGAAGAATGCATACAGGAACTGAAAAATAAGATTAATGGTGTAAGCCAGTCTGTTATATTTCCAAGTTTATGGTCTGATGGAAAAAAAGCATAATTGAATGGAGTGGATGGTATTGAAGAAAACAGAACGGGTCAGCCGCCGTGAGAGGGAGCTGGTAGAAGAGGTTTTAGATGGGCAATTCAGCAGCAGTACCACTTATAAGATGGTAACACAGCTTGAAAAAAGTTTTGCACAGAGTTTTGGGGTTAAACATGCAGTTGCAATGGTTAATGGGACAGCAACACTCCATATGGCATTAGAAGCAGCAGGTGTTGGCATAGGTGATGAGGTTATATGTCCGCCGCTTACAATGAGTAGTACATCCCTTGCTGTTTTACAGGCGAATGCAGTCCCTGTTTTTGCTGATGTGGATGCAGATACATTTCTTATAACAGCTGCTAGTATCCGCAGTAAAATAACAAATAAAACCAAAGCTGTAATTACAGTATCTCTTTACGGTCTGTCCCCGCAGATGGAAGAAATTGTGGAACTTGCACACCAGAATGGGATTGTAGTAATAGAAGATAATGCACAATGTTTTTTAGGTAAACATAATGGAAAAATTGCTGGAACATTTGGGGATATGGCATCATTCAGTTTCCAGAGTTCAAAACATATGACATCTGGAGAGGGAGGCATTGTTATAACAAATGATGACAGCTATGCACTGAAACTGAGGAGGTATTCAGGGCTTGGCTATGCAGGCATTAGTATAAATAAGGGACGTATAACAAAGGATGATATACAGGATCCCAGTTATGAAAGGCATGTTACGTTAGGATGGAATTACAGGATGTCTGATTTGTGTGCTGCTGTAGCACTAGGCCAGCTGGAACGGCTTGATGAACTGGTTGGGATAAGGGTACAATCAGCAAAGCATTTTATTGATGCTTCATATGGATGTAAGTGGTTGTCCCCACAAAAAGTAGCAGAGGGTGATGTCCACACATACTGGGCATTTGTTCTTAAACTAGATATAAATAAAGTTTCATGGCAAAGATTCAGGAAAAAATATATTGAACTTGGTGGGGATGGGATATATGGTGCATGGAAACTGTCATACCAAGAACCTGCTTTTAGGGATAAAAATTTTTTAAACAGGGAAAAACTGCCTCAGTATAGCCAGTACAGTTATGGAAATGGGTTATGTCCTGTAGCAGAATCAGTACAGCCATGTTTATTACAATTTAAAACAAACTACTGGGATGAAAGACAGGCTGTAAAGCAGGCGGGGATTTTACGTCAGACAATATCTTTTTTTGAAAAAGAAATTATTCTGGAGGGAAAATGCCAATGAAATATTTAGCAATTATCCAGGCAAGATGTGGGTCTTCACGTTTGCCAGGCAAGATATTAAAAGATTTATGTGGAAAGACAGCATTAGAAAGGGTCATACAGAGGGTGCAGAAATGCAGATATGTTGATGAAATTATAGTAGCAACTACAATAAATAAGGAAGATATAAAAGTTGTAAAACTTGTTTCTTCTTTAGGTATCAGGGTTTTTGCAGGAAATCCGGATGATGTGCTTGACCGTTATTACCAGACAGCAAAATTAGTAAAATCAGAATATATAATAAGGATTACTGCTGACTGTCCTGTTTTTGATTATAAAATATTGGAACAAGCTGTTGAAGAACTGGATAAAGAGACAGATTATATGTGGGCTTTTTCAGAAACGTTTGCAGATGGTCTTGACCTTGAAATTATGAAATTTGATGTACTGGAAGATGTATGGAGGAAAGCAAGGCTTGCATCTGAAAGAGAACATGTTACCCTCTATATAAAAAATCATAAAGAAGAATACAAAGTACAAGATTTTATATGCAGGCTTGGAAATCTCCATGATGAAAGATGGACTATTGATGAACCTGAAGACTATGATTTTATAAAAGTTTTATATGAACATTTTTATAATGCAGGCAAAAAAGATTTTTTGTCAGAAGATATACTGGAATATTTAAATAAACATCCAGAAATCCGGGAAATTAATAAAGGTTTTATACGTAATGAAGGACTGCTGGTTTCATTAAAGAATGATAAAACCATAAATATAAAGGAGCAGGAATGAAACGTTTATACATAACTGGTATTGCGGGGTTATTGGGAGCCAATATGGCGTACCTTTTAAAAGACCATTATGAAATTACTGGTGCAGATAAAATTCCTTTTAAGGCAAGTGGTATAAAAAGTGAATGTTTTGATTTACTTGATTATATAAAGTTAAAAGAAAGCATAGAAAGATGTGCACCAGATTACCTGGTACATACAGCAGCACTTGTGGATGTTGATTTATGTGAAGAGAATAAACAGCTGGCATACAGACTTAATTGTGAACTGACAGATGTTTTGGCAGGAATTTGTAAAAATATTTCCTGTCAGATGGTATATATTTCAACAGATGCTGTTTTTGATGGGAACAGCAGCAGGCCTTATACAGAAAGGGACATTACATGCCCGGTTAATTATTATGGAAAGACTAAGCTGCTTGGTGAAGATACAGTATTAAAAAATAATTACCTTGTGGCCAGGACAAACATATATGGCTTTAATGTCCAGGATAAAAACAGTTTTGGGGAATGGGTATATAAATCGCTGCAGAAAGGAGAACAGCTGGATATGTTTGATGACATTAAGTTTTCCCCGATATTAGTAAATGACCTGGCTGTTATAATAATAAAGCTTCTGGAAGAAGGCAGGCATGGCCTGTATCATATCTGTTCAAATAATTCTGTTTCAAAATATAGTTTTGGGAAATATATACAGGATGTTTTTTCTATTACAGGAGGGAAAATAAACAAAACAGAAAGCAGCAGTTTCAATTTCAAGGCAAAAAGGGCAAAAGATATGGGCATGAGCAATGAAAAGGTAAAGAAAGAACTTAATATAAATATTCCTGAACCAGAAGAAAGCATTAAAGAATTTTATAAACTGTACCATGATGGTTATGGGAAAGAATTAAAGGAATGGGGAGGCTGTATGTAATGAAAATAGGAAAGACAGATATAACAAAAGACGGGAAGCCATATTTTATTGCTGATATTGCAGCTAACCATGACGGGGATTTACACAGAGCATATAAACTTATTGAACTTGCAAAAGAATCGGGGGCAGATGCTGCAAAATTCCAGAATTTCAAAGCAGAAAAAATTGTGAGCCACAATGGCTTTAATACAATAGGGCAACTGTCACACCAGGCCGGATGGAAGAAGGCTGTATATGAAGTGTATGAGGATGCAAGCATACAGGACAGCTGGACACCTTTGTTAAAAGAGAAATGTGATGAAGTTGGTATTGAATATATGACAAGCCCGTATGATTTCCAGTCTGTTGACTGGGCATATAAATATGTGAATGCATATAAGGTTGGTTCTGGTGACATAACATGGACGGGGATACTGGAATATATAGCAAGGAAAGGCAAGCCGGTAATTATAGCAACAGGGGCGTCAGATATAGGTGATGTTAAACGTGCAATGAGTATAATACAAAAATATACAGATGAGATTGTACTTATGCAATGCAATACTAATTATACTGCAGATAGGAAGAATTTTTCATCAGTAAACCTTAATGTGCTGAAACTGTATGCAGGATTATACCCTGGCTGTATATTAGGGCTTTCAGACCATACATATGGGCATGCAACGGTTTTAGGTGCCATGGCACTTGGGGCACGTGTGTTTGAAAAACATTTCACAGATGACAATGGAAGGGAAGGACCAGACCATAAATTTGCAATGAATCCTAAGACATGGAAAGAAATGGTTCAGGCAGCATATGAACTTTATGATGCATTAGGTGATGGAATAAAAAGGATAGAAGATAATGAAAAAGATTCTGTAGTTGTACAGCAGCGTGCTGTTTATATGACAAGGGATTTAAAAGCAGGAAGTTATATATCAGAAGAAGATATATTCCCATTGCGTCCTTTAAAAGAAGGGTGTGTATACCCTTATGATATGGAAAAGGTTATAGGTATGAGGTTAAATTGTGACATTAGTGCAGACAAGTGTTTAAAATGGAGGATGTTAGAAGTTGATTAAAGGAAACAGGGTGTACCTGGAAGCAATAGAGGAAAAAGACCTTGAACAGTTACGTTACTGGAGGAACCTGCCGAAATACAGGAAATATTTCAGGGAATACCGTGAAATAAGCCAGGCAATGCAAGAAAGATGGTTCAGGGATGTTGTCAATGGAAGTAATACAACAATTATGTTTGCAATCCGTATGCTGGATAATAATGAGCTGGCTGGATGCTGTGGGCTTTGTTATATTAACTGGGTACACAGGCATTCTGATTTATCATTGTATATCGGAAAAGATACAGCTTATATCGATAATGAAGGGATTGCAGAAGAAAGCTGCAAGTTGTTATTCAAGTATGCTTTTGGTGAACTGGGACTGAATAAAATATGGACAGAAATTTATGAATTTGATGAGAAAAAATATAATTTGTATAATTTACTTGGTTTTTGCAAGGATGGCTTTTTAAGGAAACAGTATTTTTATGAAGGGAAATGGTGGGGGTCATATATATTTTCGTTACTTTTTGATGAATATGGAAATGAACAATGAGAGAATAGTTATATTATTATAGGTAATAAGAAATAATTGAAAGGATTATTATTAATGAAAACCAAAGTATTAATATATGGAACAGGATATTTTAGCAAAAAATTTATGGATGAATGTTTTAACAGAGAGGAAGCAGATGTATTAGCGTTTATTGAAAGTTCAAAGAGTAAGAATGAGTTTTATGATACTATTGTAATAGAGGGAAAAGAAATAAGTAATTACCAATATGATCTTATAATTGTGATAAGTGGATATATTACACAAATAAAGGAAAATCTTATAAAATACAAAGTAAACCCCGATAATTGTATTTATACATCAGATATACACAATTGGATGATTGATAAAGAAAAAATTCCTTGTTTTTTAAATATATTAAAAAACAATTATATTCAAAATAAATTGAAGCTGGTAGTTGAAAATCAAGTAATTAGCTCTTATGCTGTTACAGAAACATATGATGGATTGGTTTTTATAGGAAATTATGCGGATGACCTTATAGGTGAAATGATAGATACAGGAAATGTATATTCATATGATGAAATAGATGCTTTTCTTGATTTATCTGATAAGTTTTATAATATAAATAAGGAAGGATATTTTTTTGATTGTGGATGTAATATATTAACAACATCTATTTATGTGTTAAACAGAAATAAAAAGTTGAAAGCAATTGGATTTGAGCCTGTAAAACGGACATGGAAAATTGCAAAAGCAAATGCAGCATTAAATAATATGGAGGAAAGAATTACTATAGTTAATACAGCATTATCTGATTATAAAGGTATTAGCCAGATAAAATGCAGCCAATACAGCTGTGGAGGGGCATATATTGTTGGATCTGATATTAATGATAATAATTTAGAAGAAATTGGTACAATATCTCTTGATGAATGGATTGTAGAAAATAAATTTGATATTAATAAAATTAGTTATTTATGGATAGATACTGAAGGTTATGAAGGCTATGTAATTAGGGGGATGATGAAATTTTTAAAACAAAAGAAAATACCTATGTATTTAGAATATTATACAGACTTTTTAATTAGAAGTGGCTGTAAAGAGATTTTACTAGATTGTTTAGAAAATGTATATTCAAAATATATTATAGTAAAAAGGGGGGGGGGTATATGATATATCAGAATTACATTATATTAAAGAATTAAGAAATATTGAAGAAATGAGTGAAAACATTTTTTTAATACCATAAATTGTAAGGAGATAGAGTTTATGACTGAAGCAGAAAAGGAAATATATGAATATAGTAATGAAATACTTAAAGCTGGCAGTAATAATTTTGATTGTGGTTATTTATATGAATTCCAACATACAGAAAGATGTATCGAAGTACCATGGTTTGCAAGCAGATTGAATAAATATAAGATAGAATCATTATTAGATATTGGATTTACTTTTGCAAGTCATGATTATTTAAGATTGTTATTAAATTGGGGAGAAAGAGTAGGGCATGAATTGGCAGGAACAGATATTATTAACCCACAAAAAGTTAAGACAAGATATCCTGATGAATGGTGGGATGAGATAAATAACACATCGGTTTATATTAATGATATTTCAGTGTCATCAATTAAGGATAAGAAACTGGATGCTGTTTCATTAATTTCAACAATGGAACATATTGGATTCGATAAACCTTCGGTTACATTGTTGCAAAGTGCTTTTGAGCGGAATAAAAATATAGAAGATGTAGTTAAAGTAAGGAATCCTTTAACAGAAAAAAAGGTTTTGGATAATGTTGCAGATATGTTAAAGGAAGAAGGATATTGTTTTATTAGTGTACCAGCAGGAAAAGGAGGAGCTATGCTGGTTAAAGACAGCATTGGTTTGTATGGATGTTATTGGGAATACGAGAAAGAAAGCTGGAAAAAAATTGTAGAACATGAAAAATATGATTGTATTGAACAGGCATTTTTTATTGAAGATAATGGAAAATGGAGAAAAACTGGAAGTATTGTAGATTTGGAAAATGTTACTGCTAATATGAAAGATTATGCTGCTGGTCTTGCTATTGCCATTTTGCAAAAAAAGAGATAGTTATAATAAATTAAAAGGAAATAAATAATGAATTCAAAAAAAATATCCGTAGTTGTATGTGTTAAAAATGAGGAACCCAGGCTTGAAGAGTGTTTGAAAAGGATAAAATTAAATAACCCAGATGAAATTATTGTTGTAGATGGAAATTCATCTGACAGGACAGTAGAAATTGCCAATATATATACAAATAAAATAATTATTAGTAAAAATTCTAATCTCACAAAGGACAGACAGATTGGTTTGAATGCAGCACATAATGAATATATTGCCATGATAGATGCTGACCATAGGCTAAAAAGGGGAGATTTAGAATCATTATTAAATGATTTAGAAAAAAATAAGTTTTCTATTGTACAGTCACAGTTAAAATCATTTCATAATATTAACTGGCTGAACAAAGGAGAGGAACAAATGTGGGATTTATTCCACAATATTCCAGGGGTTAAGAAGATGATAGGGGTAGCACCAGCTATGTATAGGAAATCAATATTTAAGAAAATACAATTTGATGATACTGTTACAAAAACGATAGATGATACAGATTTTATATATCGTTTATCTCTTTTACCAAATATTAAATATGGAATTGGAAATACCAAGATTGCCCAGTTTCATACAGATGCATATAAGGACTATATAAAGAAATTTAAATGGTATGGCATTGGTGATGGGGAGTTTTGTATTAAACATAAAAACCGTGCACCATCTATGTGGTTCCATTTGTTAATCAGGTATCCAGTTATATATCCAATACGTGCAATTATATCTGGAAAGTTTTATGCGGCGGCATATTGTTTTATGCAGGGCATTGTACGTGCTAAATGGATGATTTGTACTAGCCAGCAATTAAAACATATAAAACATAAATAGTATTTATACAACTAAATGTGTAGAAGATTATTATTAAGAATGGGATAGATGTTTATGAAAAAAGCATTAATTACAGGAATTTTTGGACAAGATGGAAGTTTCTTATATGAACTGCTGGATCAATATGGTTATCAGGTATATGGAATTATAAATAAAAATCTAAGTAGTAATTCAACAAGAATAAAAGATGAGCTAAGTAAAAATGGTAAAAATCCTTTGGTATATCAAGCAGATTTACAGGAATATGAAAAAATTAAGGATATAATTGAAGACATACAACCAGATGAAATTTATCATTTAGCTGCCAGCCATGTGAGTTCTGAAGGCAGGAGAAATGGAAAAGTTATAAATGAAATACAGTTATTTAAATCTAATGTATCTGCTACGGCTAATTTATTAGGAATATGTAATGAAATATCAGGAAATATTAAGATTTTAACAGCAGGTTCTTGTCTTATGTTTGATTCTTCTGATACAGACAGGCAGGATGAAAATACACCTTATAGTTCAAAAACTTTATATGGAATTGGAAAAATAACAGAAAATAAATTGGTTGAATATTACAGAAATAAAGGACTGTATGTATGTACAGCAATTTTATATAACCATGAAAGCCACAGACGCAGCGAAGATTTTGTAACAAGAAAAATTGTCAGAAATATGTGTATGTTAAAAAGAGATAGTAACCATAAATTTTCTCTGGGAAATATAGAAATTAAAAAGGACTGGGGATATGCAAAAGACTATGTAAAAGGGATGTACCTTATGTTGCAAGGAAATAATCCACAGGATTATATATTGTCTTCTAATGAATTACATAGTGTCAGGGAATTTATCGAAGTATGTGCAAGAATACTTCATATAGATAACTGGACTACAAATATTGATATAAATACTAATATTATAAATTGTAGTAATTTTACAAAGTTTTATGGAGATTCAAAAAAAATAGAAAGAGAATTAGGCTGGAAAAGGGAAACGGGTTTTGAAGAAATGATATTAAAAATGGTTATGGAAGAGATGAAATATATTTTATAAATATAAAAAATTTAAATATATAGAGGTGATATAGATGTATACAAAAATTAAAAAATGTAGAATTTGTGGAAATGATAACCTTATAAGTATACTTGACTTGGGAATGTAGAAATTGACAGTGGGTATTCCCTATGTCGGGACAGATTGTAAATGAAGCACCATTAGAATTAGTGAAATGTGTCACACAAAATGAAAGAAAAACAAGTTGTGGATTAGTACAGTTAAGATATTCATGTTCAGGTAAAGAAATGTATGGTGATAATTATGGATACAGTTCAGGAATTAATAAAAATATGGTAAACCACTTAGAGAGTATATCTGTCATGATAGAAGAATTAGTACAGCTAAAAAATGGAGATATTGTATTAGATATTGGGAGTAATGATGCAACTTTATTAAAATCATATAAACACCAAAATCTTGATCTTGTGGGAATGGTTCCAACAGGAATTAAATTTAAAAAATATTATACTAATAATATAGAATTAGTAACTGATTTTTTTTCAGCAGAGAATTTTGTTAAAATCCGAAAACATAAAAAGGTAAAAGTAATTACATCTATTGCTATGTTTTATGATTTGGAAAATCCACAAAAATTTGTTGATGATATAGGAATGATTTTAGATGACAATGGGATCTGGGTTTTGGAACAAAGTTATCTTCCAGCAATGTTAGAAGCTAATTTTTATGATACAATTTGTCAGGAACATTTAGAATTTTATTGTATGGCACAAATTAAATGGTTAGTAGAAAAATCGGGAATGAAAATTATTAATGTTAAACAAAATAAATGGTGGAAGTTTTCAGTTAATTGTAGCTAAAAATGAAAGTAATTATAAAATAAATGGTATTGTTGGAGAACTGGCTAGGTGGGAGCTGGATAATGGTTACAATACATTAAATCCATTCAAGAAATTTAGGAAAGAAGTTGAACTACATAAAAAACAGTTATTAGAATTTTTGGAAGAAGAGAAGTCAAAAGGTAAAATTATACTTGGATATGGAGCTTCAACCAAGGGAAATGTTTTGCTTAAGTATTGTGGAATTACTTCAGAATATATTGAAGCAATGGCTGATGTTAATGAGGATAAATTTGGCTGTGTTACTCCAGGTACTAATATTCCTATTATATCTGAAGATAAAGCACGTTCTATGCATCCTGATTATTTTATTGTTTTACCATGGCATTTCGGGGATTTTATTTTAAGTAAAGAGAAATGCTATATAAAAGAAACTAATTGTAAATTTGTTTTTCCATTGCCAAAGTTTGAAATTGTGTAATTATACAAATTTATATTATTTACTTAAAAATATAAGATTGGCAATAGCAGTAATGTTTTAAATGTTTCATAATTTTATATAAAAAAAGAAAAGTAGTTTAAAAATAATATGGCATGAGTTGAAAAATATAGGAGGAAACATATGAAAAAGGTTGCTTTAATTACTGGTGTTACAGGACAGGATGGTTCTTACTTATCAGAGTTTTTATTAGAAAAAGGATATGAAGTTCATGGTATTATAAGAAGAAGTTCTGTTGATTACCGAGAAAGAATTGTGCATTTAGAAAACAATCCATGTTTTCACTTGCATTACGGAGATCTAGGTGATTCAATTAGCCTGTTAAAAATAATTAAACAGACAGAACCAGATGAAATATATAATTTAGCGGCACAGAGTCATGTACAGGTTTCTTTTGAAGTACCAGAGTATACTGCAGATATTGCTGCAATAGGTGTTTTGAGGATTTTGGAAGCAGTGAGAATTTGTGGATTAGAAAAGAAGTGTCATATTTACCAGGCTTCAACATCTGAATTATTTGGAAAGGTTGAAGAAGTCCCACAGAGAGAAACAACACCATTTCATCCATATAGTCCTTATGCAGTTGCAAAACAATATGGATATTGGATTGTTAAAGAATACAGAGAAGCTTATGGAATGTTTTGTTGTTCTGGAATTTTATTTAACCATGAGTCTGAAAGACGTGGAGAAACTTTTGTAACAAGAAAAATTTCTATTGGAGCAGCAAGAATTGCACATGGTAAACAGGATAAATTGTATCTTGGAAATTTATCAAGTTTACGTGACTGGGGGTATGCTAAAGATTATGTAGAATGTATGTGGTTGATTCTTCAGAATAATATAGCAGATGATTTTATAATAGCAACAGGTGTACAACATTCTGTCCGTGATTTTTGCAGGGAAGCTTTTAATAATGTTGGAATTAATCTGGAGTTTATAGGAGAAGGGATTAATGAAAAAGGAATTGATAAAAAGACTGGAAAAGTAATAGTGGAAGTATCTGAAAAATTTTACAGACCTACAGATGTAATAAACTTATTAGGGGATCCAACAAAGGCAAAAGGGGTACTGGGATGGAATCCTTTTAAAACATCTTTTGAAGAACTTGTACGTATTATGGTTGAGCATGATATGGAAAAAGTTGCAGCAGAATGATAAAAAATAAATGGAGGGACATTTATGAATTTAGTACTGTTATCTGGTGGTTCTGGAAGCCGTTTATGGCCACTTTCAAACGATATACGTTCAAAACAGTTTGTAAAGTTTTTTAAGAATGGAAATAATATGGAATCAATGTTACAAAGGGTATACCATCAGATAAGCTCTGTAGATAGAGAAGGAAAAGTGGTAATTACAACATTAAAGGAACAAGTGTCAGCAATACAGAACCAGATTGGGGAAAATATTAAAATATGTATAGAACCATGTAGAAGGGATACATTTCCTGCAATTGTACTTGCTGCTGCATATCTATATGATATAGAAAAGGTTATGCTTGATGAACCGATAGTAGTATGTCCTGTAGATCCATTTGTAGAAGAAGAATATTTTGAAACATTAAAAAAGGCTGCAATTCTTTCTGCTAAAGGAACTGCAGAACTAACTTTGGTAGGTATTGAGCCAACATATCCGAGTGAAAAATATGGTTATATAGTTCCAGCTTTAAAACAAGATGTTGCTCCTGTAAAAGCTTTTAAAGAAAAACCAGATATAATTGCTGCTCAAAATTATATTTCACAAGGAGCCCTATGGAATAGTGGGGTATTTGCTTTTAAATTAGGTTATTTGCTGGAAAGGGCACATAAGATTATAGAATTTTCAGATTATTATGATTTATATAATAAATATAATATGCTAGAAAAAATTAGTTTTGATTATGCAATAGTTGAAAAAACAAAGAATATCCAGGTAATTCGTTTTTCTGGTAACTGGAAAGATGTGGGTACATGGAATACCCTTACAGAAGTTATGGAGGAACAATGTACTGGGAATGTAATTATGGATGAATTATGTGAAAATACACATGTTATTAATGAACTTGATGTACCTGTATTATGTATGGGGTTAAAAAATATTGTAGTTGCTTCTAGTCCACAAGGGTTATTAGTTACAGATAAAGAAAGATCAGGTTATATAAAAAAGTATGTGGATAAAATTAACCAGATAGTTATGTTTTCAGAAAAATCATGGGGAATATTTCAGATATTGGATATAACAGATAACAGTATAACAGTTAAAGTGGTGTTGAAAGTTGGAAAATATATGAGTTATCATAGCCATGAGAAAAGAAAAGAGGTCTGGATAATTATATCTGGTAAAGGTGAAACTATTATAGATGAAAAAAGACAGAAAATTGGTGTAGGTGATGTAATTAGAATAAACACAGGAATAAAGCATACTGTTATAGCAAAGACGGAACTGAAAATAATAGAGATACAACTGGGTAAAGAAATAAGTGTATATGATAAAATGGTATATGATTTTAAAATATGAATGAAATAGGTTTTAAACAAACATATTATAAAACCTTCCTGGTGACAAATTGATAGCCTCTCGGATTCATAATAAGCTGGCATAGATTTGTATTTGGACAACGGAATATTTTGAAATTTTGGAAAGATATCAGATAAATGTGGAAAAAAGGGCGCACTTTTCCCTTGATATTAGATGAGATTTTTTTGAAATTGTGGTATGATTATTTTGAGGTTGGCATCCGTGAGAATGTAAACATGGTGTCTACACGGGTTGGTATTCCCCATGTATCAAGGTGTTGGAGCATCATGATGGCATATAGGCGGCAGTACCACATCTTAGAAGAGCGGTGTCTGCCGTCTTCCAGTTTATAATCTATTTTTTTGCGTTTATTTGATCGTTCGATAGAGATCTGTTTGTTGTATTCCAGTTTCCATTCCTTACTGTCCCTTGGCGGTATGTTAAAAATCCTGGGGTTGTCTTTTTGCTGGATATGTACGATCCTGCCGTATTTTGAACCGAAGCAGGGATGTTCACAGAAACATCCTTTTTTCCTGTTGGCAAGGGGCAACAGTATTTTTCACGGTGCTTTGCTTTTTCCACACCATCGTGATGCATACGTAAGCCCAGTTTATAGACAGGGACGCCGTTTTCTCCTATGGTAAAGTCATCTTTGTATTTGAAGTGTCCCGTATGGCCGGGATTGAGGTCAATAAATGGTGTTATACAGTTTGTTTTGCAGTATTCGTAAAGTGGATAAGTGTCATGAGCAGCGTCTAGCAGCAGCTTTTCAATATGAAACTCAGGAAGATAGGATTTCATGGAAAAACGTATACAGGAATGACAGTATATCATGCCTGGAAGCGCACTCAAGCATGGGGAAAACGGGAAGGTCGTTTTCAGAACCGACAACAACAAACATGTAAAGATGGTAGCCGGAGAAATATTTATGTCTGGAAGAGTCCCATCCCCAGCTGCAGTCAGGCTGTGAAAATTTCCGTTTGCAGCCACAGTCAGAGCCTTTGGTGGGGGACTGTCCGAAAACTAAAAATTGGACAGTCCAAACCACAAAATATAGCAACAAATAATATAAATAACAACAAGATGATATGGTCTAAAAATTTAAAAAAGGAGTTTCCGGACAGTCTGTGTGTGTGGATTTTTATAAAACCGGGTTTGAAAGCCGCAGAAAATAAGGGCTGGAGAATCCGAGAAACTATATTTATTATAAGGAGTAATGTATTAAATAAAAATACAGCAGATGCCATATAGGCTGAAGTGTTTTTTAATCTGGGAACTAGCTGTATATATTTAAGTATATTATTTCTAAATTTACTAATTGTTAAGAACATGCATTTTAATTGTATTATAATGGGAGGTGTTACATGTCTACATATATAACTAAAAACCGTATACTTGATTTCACAGTGTCCATGAAAATCCAGCAGAGAAGTGCAAATACAATTAATTCATATACAACTAATATACAAAAGCTTGAACTTTTTTTAAGAGGGGCAGAACTTACAAAAGAACAGATGCTTTTATATAAACAGTGGCTGTATACACAGGGTTTTAAGCAAAGCACAGTCAATGCTTATCTTGCAGCAGCAAATTATTTCTGTGATGTCATGGGATGGACAGATATGAAAGTGGCACTTGACCCAGTTGTGATAGAAGATGTAATTCGGGATAAGAAACAGATTTCTTCTTCAAATTATAAAAAGCTGGTATTCACTGCATTACAAAATGATAAAGAACGTCTTGCAATGATGATACAAGTACTTTGTCATATGGATTTACGTTTCTGTGAACTGGATAGATTGACAGTGGAAGCTTTAAAATGTGGTAAAGTGGATGTGGAAAGGAAACACAGACATAAAGAAATAGAAATACCAGATATTATTAAAGATGACCTTTATACATATGCATTACATGAACAGATTACATCGGGGATTATATTCCGTACAAGTAAAGATTCGCCAGTTGACAGGTCAAATTTTCGTAAGGATATTAAAAAACTTTGTATACTTGCAGGCATAGAAGAAGAATTTGGATCCATCCAGCATATAAAACATGTTGTACTGGATGAGTATCCATATTATGGACTTAAGAAATGGAAACAGGATTAAGATAAAATAATATTATTATTTTAACATACAGGAGGGGCATATTATGGTATTTGGTGTAATCCTTGCAGGTGGCACTGGCAGCCGCATGGGCAATGCCAGCAAGCCGAAGCAGTACCTTATGTTAGGAGGTA
>Ga0137308_100538_pt1 | contig 58900 bp, 54 predicted proteins | sample Inofrocosms_June_FD_97181 | JGI IMG/M metagenome (GOLD analysis project Ga0137308, IMG submission 97181) | Mouse cecal microbial communities from Vienna, Austria - N-Acetylneuraminic and N-Acetylglucosamine D2O microcosms_June | ecosystem: Host-associated > Mammals > Digestive system > Large... | reverse complement strand
CCAAGATCGTCCACATATAGAGTGTGTCGCCGGGAATCTCCAGCACCGTCTGTTCGGACAGCGTGATGACCGCGAGGAACCCTGCCAGCGTGACGGCGGAAAAGGCCCGGAAAGCGGATTTCCCGGACCGCTCCCGATTTTTGGAGCCATATGCGGCAGCGCCCCCCAACAGGATATTGAGGAGCCACAGGGCGGACTGCCCCCCTGCTGTTTCGTAGCTGAGGAAGTCCGGGGAGCGGAACAGGACCCCCATCCACGCCCCCAGCAGAAACTGCCAGAAGAACACGCCGATCCCATAGAAGATCCCAACGAACAGTGCCATGCGCACCCAGCCTGCGCTGAGCCGCCTTTGCCGCGGCAGAAGCCGGACGGTCAAGAGCAGTCCCGCGAGGATACGCACCGTTCCGGTCAGTATGCCGGAGAGCAGAAGAAGCATATCCGTCATATGTGCGCCCCCCAGTAGGCGTTGATCTGCGCCTTCACCTCCTGCAGGTGGGAGCGGCTGATGGGGAGGGCGGCGCCGTTTTTCAGGACGGCCATGCCCTCCTTGACCTGCACGACGTGGATCATGTTGACGATGCACCCCCGGTCGATGAAGATGAACTCCTCCGCGGCAAGCTCCTCATGGACCTGCTGCAAGCTCTTGCGCACCTTGGCCGTCCCGCCGGAGGTGGTGATGCTGGTGTTTTTGCCGTCCCGCGAAAGGAAGAGGATCTCCTTATAGGGGATCTTCTCCAGGCGGCTGTTGGTCTGGATGGTGTAGAACCGCCCCTCCTCCAGCTCGATGAGCCGGATGGCGTCACAGACCGCCCCGGGGAGCCGCCGGGCGATGTCGCTTTTGGGGACGTACCGGAAGATGGACAGCTCAAAGGCGTCGATGGCGTACTCCACATGGGAGGTAATGAAGATGATCTTCACATTGGGCAGGAAGGGCCTGATCTTCCCGGCCAGCTCCATCCCGGTACTGCCGGGCATTTCAATGTCCAGCAGGATCAGATCAAAGAAAAATCCGTCCTCGGTGATGTCGTAGAGAAGATTCTCGCTGTGGGTGTAGGAGGCAATCTCCCCCGCGCACCCGCACTGTTTCAGACAGTCCTCCGCGATGCTTTTGTTGGATCGGACAGCGGCGCTGTCATCGTCGCAGATGGCAATTCGCAGCATGGAGCAGTACGCCTCCCTTGTTTCGGGCTCCAACGAGACCGGCTCTTTTATTTCCCCGGGCTTATCCGCCCGCGCTCCCCGTCACTTCAATTGGATGCACCCGTCCTCCACATGGATATTGCACCCCTCTTCGGTGGTGGTAATCTCCTCCTTGAGCCTTCCGATGCGCACCTCCAGGAAGGGATAGAGCTTCTCGCACCGGACACGGCCCCTGCTCCGCTTCTCCAGAGCCTTGTTCACCGCCCGGAGCTCCACCTTCAGCGTGTCCAGCCGTTTCAGATACAGGGCCCGCTGTTCCACCAGCTGGTCCAGCACCATCTTCTCCCGTTCGGTGATGCGGGTGCCCTTTTTGGACAGCTCACTGATGGTCCCCCACATCTTCTCCAGGGTGGCCCGGCTGGTGTTCAGCTCCGCCGTCAGCCGCTCCAGGGACTCCGGCACGTCCGGCGGGTAGCCCACGGAGAACCGGCTGCGCCCTCCGGCGATGTTGCCGACGCGCAGGCACAGCACGCTCTCCCCCGCCCGGATGGTGCTGTTGGCGATCATGCCCCGGCCGGTCATGGCGTAGACCGTGCCGTTGCAGTGGATGGTGCTGCCCGAGATGGTCTCGGCGATGACGCTGGTGCCCGCGGCCACCTCCGCCCACTCGATCACAGGGGACTGCACCTGCTTGGCCGCGGCCAGGAGGGTCCCGCCCTCCGTTCCGTAGACGCCCTGCTGGACGCGGATGATCCCCTCCAGGGACGCCACCCGGGCCTGCCCGACCCGGCCGTTGATGACGATGTCCCCGGTGGCCTTCACGTCCACGCCGCCGTCCACGCTGCCGCCGATGTAGAGGTTGCCGGTGATCTGGAGCGTCCCCTGGAAGTGCGTCAGGTCCCCGTCGATGATCTTCTGCTCCTGGATGCAGAACTGCTCGTTCTCGATGTACAGGATCCCGTCCACGCCCGCCGTGAGGGACAGCCCGTCGGCGCTGAGGAGCACGTTCTTCCCCTGGGGGACGAAGGCGCTGGCCGCCTCCGGGCAGGGGAGGACCAGGCCCGTCACATCTCTGCCGTCGACGCCGGGCTTCGGCGGCGCGATGCGGCAGATGACGGACCCCTTCCGGATGGGCTGGAGGGGCGCGTCCTGAGCGAAGTCCACCTCACTGCCGTTTTGCACCTCCAGGCGCATATGCTTCCGGCGCTGGAAGAGCTCGGTCACTTCGCCGTCCTCCCCGGGCTGGGGGGACGATCCCCGGGCGATGGGAAAGAGGTGGTAGTACCCCTGAGAAAAATCCTCCGGGATGGACTGCTCCAGGACCCCGTAGACCACGCCCTCGTAGTGGAGGTCCCCTAGAAACGCCTCCAGCGTGAGCTCCTCGCCGCCGTTCTCCGGCGGGATGAGGCAGGCGTAGGCGGTCAGCCGGTCCCCGGAGAGGAAGAAGCGGCCCTCCGCCTTCATGGGGCCAGGATCGCCCTCCTGGGCCTTCTTGTTCCGGGCCCTGCACGCCTCCTTGAGGGCCCAGACAAAGTCGTCGATGGTCTTGGCGTCCTCGGGACAGCGGGCCTTGGCCGCCGCCGCCTCCTCGTTGAGCCGGTTGTATATTTCCCGGGTGGAGGTGGGGAAGAAAGCGCTCCTCTTCTGTCCCCCGGCCTCCTTTGAGAGGAAACGATCAAAGATGGACATCTTCTTCCCCCCTTTCTCTCTCATATCGTTCACAGTGTATCATTTCCGGGGAAAATTATCAAGTGCAATCTCACCTGTCAAAAGAGCTCCCTCAGCCCGCCGGAGGTGAACCGCTCCACCTCGAAGCGGTATCCCTCGGGGCCGGTGAAGAAGAAGGACTCCAGCGCCAGGTCCTTCACCCGCTTGATCTCCGAGAGCTCCTCCACGCCCCAGGCCCCCTGGAGCGCCCGATGGGCCTCCTGGAGGTCCTCCGCCGCGAGGCTCACCAGCACGCCGCCGGCAGACTCCCGGCGGATGGACCCGGCGGCGTTGTCCACCGCCCCCAGGTAGGACCGCTCCCCCAGGCGGTAGATGCAGGCCCAGCCCTGGTCAAGGGCTGTGGGCAGGCCCAGGGTCTCAGCAAAAAAGCGCTTTGCCCCCTCCAGGTCGTTGAAATACAAAAACGTGGTGCTGGATGTCAGGTTCAGCTTTGCCATCTGTAGTTCCTCCATTTTATGTTTGTCTGTTACCGGCAGAACGCCCCGCGCAGCGCCTGCACTCTTTTTTCCACCATGCTGCGGGCGCAGGACGCGTTTTGAAAAAAGTCGAAGCCGTGGAAGGTGCCCCGCACATCCTCCAGCTGCACCGCCACCCCCGCCGCCTCCAGCGCCCGGGCGTAGGCGGCGCCCTCGTCGTGGAGGCAGTCGAACTCCTCCACCTCCACATAGGCGGGCGGGAGGCCGTCAAAGCGGTCCGCGAGCATGGGGGCGGCGTACTGGGGCATATTGTGGTCCCCGTCCCGGAGGTACAGGGGCCATATCCTGCGGTTGAGCGGGGCGTTCCACATGGGGGTGTCGGTAAATCTTTGCATGGACGCCGTCTCCATCCGGCAGTCGGTCACAGGGTAGACCAGCAGCTGGAAGCACAGCCGGATGTTTCCCTCATCCCGTGTCCGCAGGGCGCAGGCGGCGGCCAAAGCGCCTCCCGCGCTGTCCCCGCCCACAGCGAACCGGGCCCGGTCCGCCCCCAGCTCCGGCGCACGGTCCCACGCCCAGCCCAGGGCGGCATAGCAGTCCCAAAAGGGCCGGGGAAACGGCGCTTCGTCCGCCGTGCGGTAGTGGACGAACACCACCACGCACCCCGCCTCCCGGGCGTACTGTGCGGCATAGCGGTGGATATACCCCTGGTCGCCCATGCAGAACCCGCCGCCGTGGAAATAGACCAGGCAGGGCGCGTCCCGGCCCAGGTCCTTGGGGCGGTAGACGGTCAGCGGGACCGGCGCGCCGTCCTCGGAGGATATCTGCACCCTCCGGCGCTCCACGTCCCCCGGCGGCTCCGGCAGCGGCAGGCGGGAGAGGACGCGATTTGCCATTTTCACGGTCTTCAAGCTCACGGCACAGCCGGGGACCGCCAGCTTGTTGACGAACCGCAGTTCCCGGCAGACGGGATATTTCCGGTCCCGGCGGACGCACCAGAGCCCTGCCGCCGTTCCAGCCGCCAATGCGGCCCAGTATTTTTTCTTCATCAGACGCACCTCCTCCACTGTTGTACAGGACCTCTCCATCATGATACCATAGACACGGCCTGGAAACAAGGAGAGAAGCAGGCATGGCGGAGATTTTCTGGGACATCACCGCAGCAAAACAAGCAGACCATCCGTTCTCCCCGAAATCGGGAGAATTGATGGTCTGCCGAAATATATGCCCGGAGAGACGCGATCAAAACAGAGCTGGTGTTACTGCTCCATCAGGTTCTTCAGCATCTGCGCCGTCTGCGCACGGGTCGCAAGGCCCTGGGGGGCCAGGATGCCGCCGCCTGTGCCGTGCATAATGCCGTTCTCCACGGCCCAGCGCAGGGCGTCCGAAGCGTAGCCGCTGATCTGTCCGGCGTCGCTGAAGTGTAGCTCCCCGCCAACGGCCCCGGGGCTTCCGGCGTACCGCCAGAGCATGACCGCCAGCTGCTCACGGGTGATGTTGTCATCCGGACCGAACAGGCCGTTGCCGTAGCCGCCCGCGATGCCCTGCTCCACTGCCCAGGCGACCGCCGGGGCGCACCACGCGTTGGTAGCCACATCGGCGAAGGTACTGCCGCCCGTTACGGCGGGACGGCCCTCCTTGTTATAGAGGATCTGGGCAAATTGGGCGCGGGTGAGGGGACGGTCCGGGCCGAAGAGGCCGTTGCCAAAGCCGTCCATCAGTCCGCTTTCCAGGACATAATCCACAGCCTCGTGATACCATGCCCCTGTGCTTTCCAGGTCTGTGAAGGCGCGAGAGGGACAGCGCGTGCCGCCGTCACAGGGCTTTTGGGCATCCTCCGGGAGGGGCGCGAAGGACGATCTTACCGTTACGTCCCTGCCGGGCATGGTGAAGGTATACTTCCCGCCGCCCCGGGCCGTCAGTTTGATCTCGTTCCCCCGGCTGTCGGTGACGGTCAGGGTGTCCAGCGTGTAGCCGCTGTCCGGGGTGACGGTCAGGGTGACCCTATTTCCGCTTGCGGCGCTGGCGCGGTCGGTTGTCACCTTGCCGTGCTCCGGCTTCTCGATGGTGACGCCGTAGGTAACGGCGCTTCCGGTGTCCTCGTTTTCCCAGCCGCCGTCACTGCCGGAGGGCGGCGTCTCGGGCATGACCGCGGGGGCCGTCCAGCCTGCGGAGATCGGGGACAGCCCGGTCACTGTGACCTGTATCCCGTTGGCCGTATTCTTTACCTGATCGGGGGTGAACACTTCCGTCTCGCCGGGCTGTCGGCCGAAGTCGGAGGTGGTGAACATATGCACGACAGTAAAGCGGTAGCTGCTGTTGGTGCCCGCCGGGTAGGGAAGGGTGACGGTCAGACCGCCGCTGGGGAAGTTGTCCCGTGTGGCCGGAGTCCAGGTCCTGCCGCCATCGGTGCTGATTAGAAGGACTACGTCATAGACGGCGGTGTTCGTCTGGGGAATGCCCGGAGTGACCCTGGTGATCTCCGTTTTCAGGGCGGTCTCCAGCTTCGCGGGGGTGTTCAGCGCTTCGATGCCTTGCAGGCCCGCCGGGACCTGGGAGATGCCGGGCTCCATGACCAGCTGGAATTTTGTCCCGCCGTCACCGGCAGGCGGGTCCGGCAGGATGACGGTCTCCTTTACCGTCACAGTACAGACGGCGGTCATGGCCCCGTCCGCTGTGGTGACAGTAATGGCGGCACTGCCCGGGCCGACGGCGGTGACGTTCCCGCTGGCGTCCACTGTGGCGACGGCGGGGTCGCTGGACGCCCAGGTCACTGCCTGATTAGTGGCATTCCCGGGGGAAACGGCGGCGGTGAGCTGTTCGCTGGTGCCTGCAAGCAGGGGCAGGGTGGGCTTGTTCAGGGTCACGCCGGTGACGGGGACCGTCAGGGGTGCGACAGTGACATTGCACTCGGCGGTCTTGCTTCCGTCTGCTGTGGTGACGGTAATGGTAGTGCTACCTGCGCCGGCAGCGATGACGTTCCCGCTTTCGTCTACCGTTGCAGCAGCAGGGTTGCTGGACGTCCAGGTCACAGCTTTATTGGCGGCGTTTTCAGGAAGGACCGTAGCGGTAAGCCGGGCAGTCTCCCCCTCCTTCAAGGACAGGGAGGTCTGATCCAGCGTCACCTCAGAGACTGGGATCGCACTCAATTGAGCATATAGCGTCGTGTCACCGGTGACTTTATCGCTATCAAAATTCCAGGGAGCCGTAAAGTCTGCTTCCTTATACCAGCCATCAAGGACATACCCCTCTTTTTCGGGGGTATACGGGAATGCGGTACCGTCAATATAGGACAATCCCGTTTTCAAGACCTCGCTTCCGTCCTGATAAGTGACCTTATATAATGTTGCGATCGTATTCTCGGTCTGCCGGTCCCTTACCTGGATTTGGCCGTCTCCGGAAACGTTTATCCCGGCAACGATCTCCCTTGTGGTGATCGGCTCGTTAGGAAGATAGAGAGAACCGTTGTTGATGATCTGTCCGCCGGAGAGGTCGTAGGTATCGCCAAGTCCGTCCGGGCCGGTCCTCGCCATCTTCGACAGGTCAAAACTCATGCCTGCGGGGATGGTCAGGGTACTGCCCCGGGCCAGGCTGACATCCCAGAAGCCGCTGTATCCCTCGTGAAAGCTTAAGGACTCCGGCAGAGTGTATGCTCCATAGACGCGGACCGCCGCGATTCCCAAAGATGTGTTTTCCGGATAGATTCCATATTTGTCCACTTTGACTAAACCGCGAAGGTCCATACCTTCCCCAACCTCGAGCATATCCATGCCGAGGAGATTCACTGCGGACAAGATGTAATCGCAGCCGGAAATTTCAATATTGCCTCCGGTCAGGCTGATCTTCGGCTCCGGCTCTGTGCTGCTTCCGGAACCGCACAGGAAGGCGTGGGTCTCCTGGACAACGCCTGAAGCAGCTGTCTGCCGTACCAAATCGTGGATTCTCAGGGTCCCGCCGGTGACGGAAACCGGCGAGGAGGCGACGCTCATACCATCTTTACAGCCGGAAATATCCACCTGCCCGCTGGTGATGGAGACCGCGCCGTTTTGGCAGTTAATGGCGCTCGCCAGACTTCCAGCACAGTCAGCGCTTTTGCTATAATAAAAATCTCCACCATTTACAAAAAGCTTCCGGTTTGTGTTTCTTATAACCCACCAATAGGTGGCGTTCACACCTTTTGTCACGTCTACCATGTTGATGGTTCCACCGTCAAGGTGGACCTCAGCTCCGGAAATGCCGACATATCCCTCACTGCCTGTGTCTTGGGCGTTTCCTCTGATATTTAAGGTCCCGCTCTCGATCCTCAGGATATTATCGCTGCTGCTGTCGCTTTTCTCATAGATTCCCCTGCCGCAACTGCTGCTTGTACCGACCTGCGTTGGCATAGCCAGGTTCAGGTTCAAAACGCCGCTCCCCTGAATCGTCAGTGTTCCCTCGTATTCGATGCACCGCCCGCCAAAGCTCCCGTTGGTGATGGCCGATTCGCCCTCCAGCACCAGCGTCGTGTCCGCCGGAAGTTTAATGGCCCTTACGGATTCAGTGTCACCGGAAACCGTCTGGGTGAAGTTGGTCAGGGTAAGCGTACGGGTATCTGCCACCCATGAGTAGCCAGCGCCCGCTGTGTCGCTGGCTTGGCTGGTAAAGTCCAGCGTGCCGGAGACAGCTCCCGCCATGAACGCCCCGCCGGGGCAAAGCCCCAAACACAGCGCCAGCGCGATCAATACACACAAAATCCTTCGTTTCATTCCAAATCCTCCTAAATGAGATGCAATTTGACGGCGGCGTCCTTCACCGCGCCTCGATTTTTCACGCCCAGCTTCCGCAGGACGCTGCTGACATAGGTCTTCACCGTGGGCAGCTTGATGCCCAAAATCTCCCCGATCTCCGCGTTGCTCTTGTGGTGGCAGAGCAGGCGCAGGACGTTCATCTCCGCCGGGGACAGCGGCTCGGACAGCTCCCCCCGGCAGCGGAGGAAGTCCGGGTACAGCGCCGCCTGCCGCCGCACGGCGGCGGTGAGCCGCGCCCAAAACGCCCCGTCCGCCCGCCAGCCGCTCTTTTCCAGCAGCGGCAGGACCGCCGCGCCGTACTGGGAAACCGGGCGGATGAACTGGTATTCCCGGCAGGTGTCCAGGGCCCTGTGGAGGGGCGTCTTCCAGTCCCCGTCCCCGCTCCGGAAGATGCAAATGGCGGTGAGCAGGTCCAGGTAGATACCGTCCATCACCCGGTTGGCGGCCTTGAAGTAGGGCCCCAGGGGGGCCATGACCAGCAGCGCCTCCTGATAGTTGCCATAGACGATCTCCACCATGGCGCGGGTCAGGTACTGGTAGCGGAGCATCACCCGGAGCTTCAGCAGGTCCTTCGGGGCCTTCTCCCGGTACCAGGCGTCCACGGCCTCGCCGTCCCCCTCGTACAGGGCCGCCCGGCACAGCAGAGCGTCCAGGTTGGGCAGGAAGCGCTGGCATCCGGCCCCCTGCCGGAACCGCTCCCGCAGGGCCTCCAGGTGCTCCCGGGCCCGGGCCGGCTCCCCCTGGTCGATGCGCAGGCGCACCAGCAGGCCGATGAGGGCGAATTCGATATCCGGTGTGCCCTTCTGCTGGATGCGGTCCAGCTTGCCCAGCAGGTCCAGCACCCGGCCGGAGATGTCCTCCCCCTTTTCAAACCGACTCTCCGCCAAAGCACACTCCGGCAGGCCCACCCCGTCCCGCCTCAGGAGGAGCTTCACCGGAAGGCGGTATTTGTCATAGATGGCGCTGTCGTTTTTGCTCCACGCGCAGAAGTCCTTGCCGCCGTTCATGATGCTGGGCAGGCAGCTGGTGACGGAGAACTCCGGCATGACGATCTCTCTGCCGGTCAGCAGGCGGACCACGCTGGAGACCATGGAGAGGATATCGTTCACGTTCCTCTGGGGCAGGGCGATGTCCAGCCACGCAAGCCACCCCCGGACAGATTTGAACTCCGCGTCCGGGCGCTTGAGGGCCGTCTCCCGGGCCCTCAGCTCCCGGTACCAGTTCTCCGAGGCCTCGTAGTCCATGCAGATGGCGCTGAGCATACTCATGCCCGCCAACAGCGCCGGGGAGGCGAGGACCTCCTCCCGGGGCAGGGCGCGGTAATAGTCCTCCATCTCGTCGTAGTGGGCGATGCCGGGATGCCGCTCACTGTTTTTAATGAGCAGCTCCGATACCTTCTGGTACTCCCCGCTGCGGGTGTAGCAGTCCAGGGCGCGCTTATAGTCATCATGGAGCTCGTAATAGAGGGCGGCGCGGCTATAGAGCCGCTTTTGTTCTTCGGCGCTGTATTCCCGCTCCTGCTGCCAGAGGAGGAATTGCCGGAACACAGGATAGAACCGGCACCAGCGGAGGTCCTCATAGATGAACATGGAGGTGTCCTGCTGCAATTCGCCCAGCAGCTCCCCGGCGCGGCTGTTGGCGGAGAGGATGCGGGCAAGCTCCACGTCAAAGGGCTCAAAGGGGGCCAGGTCCAGCAGCAGGCGGCGGGCCTCCGGCCGGAAGCGGCGGTATACCGCCTCCTGGAAGTGGGCGAAGAGCTCCCGGCGGACCTCCGCGTCCACGGTCCTGTCATAGGGCCTGCCGTCCCTCAGCAGGCGGCACAGGATGCTGACCGCCAGGGGGTAGCCCTTGCAGACCTTTTGAATGGCCGCCAGCTCCGCCGCCGCCGGCGATGCGCCGGAGAGGGACAGCAGCTTTTCCGCTGTCTCCTGGTCCAGCATCAGGTCCTGGGCCTCAAAGACCTGCATCCGGCGCTCGTACCGGAAGGGCATCAGCCATCCGGGGACCGGGCACCGGCCCAGCAGGACGAAGTGCGTCTCCGGATGCTCCCGGATCAGAGCGCAGAGGGCCTGCTGGGCGTCCGGGCCGCTGAGGGCCTGCAGGTTGTCCAGCAGGACCGCCTCGCAGTCAAGGGGCGGCTCCGGGGGCGCGGACTCCAGCGCGTCCCAGCGGCAGATGGTGTAGGGCTCCAGCAGGAGCAAAGCCGCAGCGCTCTTGCCGCAGCCGCAGGGCGCGCAGAACAGGATCACCTGCCGCTGGGCCCACGCCGCCTGGAACCGCTCCTGCAGTGCGGCTGTTACTATGATAGCCTGCTCCATATCCCGCCTCCCCTCTTTTATGCCCGCTCCCCATGATCCATGGGCTCTTTTACGGTGATCGTATTTTATCACACATATGATTTTTGCGGTATCCGTCCAAAGTATGATTTGGGGATGTTTGGGGAGATTTTTGTGCCGTTATTTTTCACAAAGTTCTCCGCTCCGTTTTCTGCGTTTTTCACAAAACGGCGGAAGGCCCCGCCAGCGCACCGTGCTCATTGAAAACGAGATCCGCATGAGCAATACTTTCCTCGCGCCGGGCACAGACGACCCGGACGAGAGGATCCGCTCCATCCCGGAGCGTCAGCCGGAGCAGGAACAGGATATGGATACGGGTGGGGTTCCCCAGCAGCTTGAAAAATTCTGTCAGAACATACAGCTCCCGCTCTTGCAGGTCTTTGTATGCGCTGTCAATCTTTCTCTCCGGCAAGGGAACCCCTCCTTTCTCACAGTTTCTTGACGAACAGGCAGCGGATGGCGTTCAGCACCGCCAGGATCATCACGCCCACGTCCGCGAAGATAGCCAGATACATATTGGCAATGCCGACAGCACCCAAAATCAGACAGGCAAATTTGACGCCCAGGGCCATGGTGATGTTCTGATAGACGATCCGTAGGCACTTCCGGGAAATCTTAATTGCCTTTGCAATCTTTATGGGATCGTCGTCCATCAAAACAATATCTGCCGCTTCAATAGCCGCGTCCGAACCCATCGCTCCCATAGCCACGCCGATGTCGGCTCTGGACAGCACGGGAGCGTCGTTGATACCATCACCCACGAAAGCCAGCTTTGCCTTGCCGGTTTTCATTTTCAGAAGCTCCTCCACCTTGGATACCTTATCCGCCGGGAGCAACTCGCTGAACACCCAGTCGATGTTCAGGGAGGATGCCACCTGCTCGGCCACCTTCTTGGCGTCGCCGGTGAGCATGACGGTCCTTTCCACCCCCGCCGCTTTCAGAGAGGCAATGGCGTCCTTGGAGTGGGGCTTCACAATGTCGGAAATCACGATATGTCCGGCATAGGCCCCATTGATGGCCATGTGAATAATGGTGCCGGTGGAATGGCAGTTGATGTATTCGATGTTCAGATGCTTCATCAGCTTGTCATTGCCAGCGGCTACCTCAACGCCATCTACTTTCGCAATGACGCCGTTGCCGCTGATCTCCTGGATGTCGCTGACGCGGGTGCGGTCCGCCTCCTTGCCGTAAGCCCGCTGCAAGCTCTTGCTGATGGGGTGGGAGGACGCGCTCTCCGCCAGGGCCGCGTATTCGATGAGCTTTGCGTCCTCCAATTTACTATGATGGATGCCGTTCACCTCAAAGACACCCTGGGTCAGAGTGCCGGTCTTATCAAAAACCACTACCTTGGTCTGAGAGAGAATTTCCAGATAGTTGGAACCTTTGACCAGGACTCCCTCCTGACTGGCCCCGCCGATTCCGGCAAAGAAGCTCAGAGGGATGCTGATGACCAGGGCGCAGGGACAGCTTATGACCAGGAAGGTCAGCGCCCGATAGACCCAGGTTCCCCAATCGGCAGTCAGGCCCATGCCCAGCATACGGACAAGCGGGGGCAGAATGGCTAAGGCCAGGGCGCTGTAACAGACTGCGGGGGTGTAGATTTTCGCAAACTTGGAGATAAAGTCCTCGGATTTGGATTTTCGGGAACTGGCGTTTTCCACCAAGTCCAGGATTTTGGAAACCGTGGACTCTCCAAACTCTTTGGTGGTCTGAACTTTCAGCACACCCGTCATGTTGATGCACCCGCTGATGATCTCGTCTCCCACCTTGGCCTCCCGGGGCAGGCTCTCGCCGGTCAGGGCGCTGGTGTTCAGACTGGAACTGCCCTCCACAATGATGCCGTCAATGGGGACTTTCTCACCGGGCTGTACCACGATCACGCTGCCGATGCCCACTTCATCGGGATCGACCTGTTCCAACCTGCCGCCCCGCTCCACGTTGGCATAGTCGGGGCGAATGTCCATCAGATCGCTGATGTTGCGGCGGCTCTTGCCTACGGCATATCCCTGGAACCACTCGCCCACCTGATAGAACAGCATGACAGCGATAGCTTCCAGATAGTCTCCATTCTCATAAATGGCCAGGGCCATAGCGCCTACGGTGGCAACAGCCATCAGGAAATTCTCATCAAAGACCTGCCGGTTCAGAATGCCCTTGAGGGCCTTGCGCAGAATATCATAGCCGATAATGAAGTAGTCTACCAGGTACAGGGCAAACCGTACCCAGCGCCCCGCAGACGGGAACAGATAACTGTCGATCTGCGCGAATGCTTCCGCCGAAAGGAGCTGAAGGCCCAGCAGCATGGCGGCGGCGGTCAGAATGCGAGTCAGCATGACCTTTTGCTTCTTTGTCATACCGCTGTCGGCCCGTGCCCCGATGAAGAAGCGCAGGATCACGGCGGTCAGAATGACAACGGTCAGAAGCCCGTTGATAATAAGCTCTTGCATAGAAAAAACTCCTCTCTACGATTGCTTAACTGTTTATTTGTCTGCGTCTGAAAAGCCCCCTCAAAACTGCGGTCACGCGTTTTGAGGGGGCGCTCCGCTTACAGGAAGATCTCGCAGTCCGGCTCCACCTTCTTGCAGGCGGCCAGAACGTCCTGCATGATGGCCTTCGGCTCCTGGCCCTCAGCGAACTCCACGATCATCTTCTGGGTCATAAAGTTGACGGTGGCGGTCTGGACACCTGCGGTCTTACGGGCGGCATCTTCCATCAGATTGGCACAGTTGGCGCAGTCTACTTCAATCTTATAGGTCTTTTTCATAAGGGTGATCCTCCTCAAAAAATTTGGATTTAGTGATTAAGTGCTTGCTTAATCATCTTGGCTGTAGTATAATCCGAGTAAAGGCACAAGTCAATGCCCCTGGCCCATTCCCTGCCGAATGGGCGAAAAGACTTTCCGTTTGGGCGAAAGCAGCAAGCAAAGAAAGGGGAACGCACTTTGGACGAAATGAAATTGCCCCACCAGCATGGCGAGGGGGAGGACATCGCTCTATTACAGGAGCAGTTGGACCATGTAGACTATTTTCAGACGGTTGCGGAAGTATTCAAGCAGCTTGACGATACGACCAGGATTCGTATTTTCTGGCTGCTGTGCCACTGCGAGGAATGCGTTCTCAACATCTCCACCATGATGAAGATGTCCAGTCCGGCGGTGTCCCACCATCTCAGGCCATTGAAAAACAGCGGCCTGATCGTCAGCCGCCGGGAGGGGAAAGAGGTCTATTACCGCGCGGCGGACACGGAGCAGAGCCGTCTGCTGCACCAGATGATTGAACGGATCATGGAAATCACCTGTCCGGAGATGTGAGGCAACGACTATGGAGCATGAATTTGAAAAACTTCCTCCAGGCAGCAAACAGGAGCGGGTCCCGCTCTTTTCTGGTGTTGAATTATCCTATACGGACATTGTTTCCGATTCCTTTACCCACCGGCACGAGGCGCTGGCCCATGTCATGCAGGTCAATTATTGCAGGACTGGACAGGTCGTGTGGAACATGAAGGGCGGAGGCAGCATTTTCCTGAACCCTGGAGATTTTTCGGTGCATACATTGAATGTCTGTGCGGATTCCTCCCTTCAATTCCCTACTGGCCAGTACCAGGGGCTTGCGATTTCCATTGACTTGCGGGAGGCATCTGCTCACCCGCCCGAATTGGTTGCGGGGACAGGAATTTTCAGCGGCCTGCTTCGGGAAAAGCTCCGCCTGGATCAAACAGCTGTATTTCTGGAAAAGAACGAGCAGACGGAGCATATCTTTGCGCAATTTTACGGTCAACCGGAGAAGCTGAGGCTTCCCTATCAGCGGTTGAAAGCCCTGGAGCTGTTTCTGTACCTCGCCCGGATGGAGTTTGCGCCCCAAAACGAACTGGCGGAATATCCGCCGGAACAGGTTGCAATCGTCCGGGAAATTCACAGCCAGCTTCTCCGGCACATGGAGCGGAGAATCACCATTGAGGAACTGTCGAAGCAATATCTTATCAATCCTACCACTTTGAAAGCGGTGTTCAAGGCGGCCTATGGGACATCCCTTGCGGCGCATATCAAAGAACACCGCATGGAGCAGGCCGCGAAAATGCTGCGGGAAACGAACATGAGCATTGCCGCGATCGCACAGGCTGTCGGGTATGACAGTCAGAGTAAATTTACTGCGGCGTTCAAGGGAGCGTTCCAAGTTTTACCGAGGGACTACCGCAAGCGGCTCATGACAGGAGGATGATATGGCAGACACACGGAAAACCGACCGCAGAACTGTTTACACAAAGAAAGCAATCGGAGATGCCTTCCTGCGGGCCAAGCGGAACAAAGATTACAACACGATCACGGTTGCGGATATTTGCCGGGAGGCAGAAATCAGCCGGGGAACCTTCTACGCGCATTCCAGCAATATTTCGGAGGTATTGGACGCCCTGCTGAATGACGCGTTCGCCAATATGGATTATCTGCGGAACTATATGTCCGCGCCAGGCGCCAGTGCCGGACCGCAATGTGCCTATCCATTCTGCCGGAATGAAGAATGGTGTCCAGTCCAGAATATGATTGACCGCTTTATCAAGGGAGGGATCAGCGGCTTTCCCAAGCAGACAGCTTGAAGTCAGGAGGGATATTTTCGATATGGCAGTGAAAGAAAACCGGGCCTTTTCCGAGATGCGGGCAGTGGCGAAGAGACGTCTTGCAGGGCGATCGCCTCTGGAAATTGCAGAAAAGGCCCATATAACATTCGACCAGGGACAGCAGGCATTTTTGTTTTCCAGTTTGGGGGAGAATATTATCATTCATTATCCGTCCTACACGATAGAACCGCAGCTGGAGGAATGGCACCATCTGGTGATCCTGCATTACCTGGAGATGGCGGACGGGACGCCATTGGATCAGAGATTCATTGGCTTTGGCGAACTGCGGGACGGGATGGTTCGCGGCGGCGGTTTTGACCGTACCTGTGAACAGACGATGGCTCGATATTTCGGGAAAAAACCGCTGGAGAATCTGCAAGCAGTCTGTACTGCGTTAGGTGCGAGGCTGGAGGATTCCAACGCCGATCTTTGCGCGGTTCTTCCGTTCCTCCCGCAGTACCCGGTCACATGGAAGCTCTGGCTGGCCGAGGAGGAGGATGAGATCGACGGCTCCGGGCGGCTGTTTTTGAACAGCCGCGCCGGCCATTACTTGTCCATAGAGGACGCTGTAACTGTTGGCACAATCGTCTTAGACAGGCTCCAACGGCAATACGAAGCAATGTTCCCAGGCTGAAAATTCTGCATATTTTTTTGATTTCTGTTTGATTTCGCACACATTCCAGAAAAACTTCCAGGACGATATCCCCCGCCAGGGGTTGTAGTCCTAGAGAAATTTTTTAAAATGAGGGCATCTTACGAACGAATGGAGGAACCACTATGAAAATAGCGATCTGCGGAAAGGGCGGCCGCGGAAAAAGCTCCACCACCGCTCTGCTGGCAAAGGCGCTGGTCCGCGCCGGAAAGCGGGTGCTGGTCGTTGATTCGGATGAATCCAACTATGGCTTGCACCGCCAGCTTGGGATGGAACTGCCCAAGGACTTCACCGCGTTTTTCGGAGGCAAGAAGAACGTGCTGAAAGACATGATGCTCTCCAATTTTGTCCGCAGATTCTTTGACGGTCCCTGGTCGCTTTCTGACATTCCGGAAGGGCAGGGTCCATCAGGCCGGCGAGGGCTGCGCCTGTGCGATGAATGATGCTATTCAGCAGTTTGCCGCAAACTTACAGTTGTCCGAAAACGAATTTGCTCTGATGGATATGGAAGCGGGAATTGAGCATTCGGAGTGTGGACAACGGCGCTGATCTGCTGCTGATAATCGTCGATCTTTTTTTAAATCCCTGCGGTTGTCGAAGAAAGTCCAGGAGTTGGGCGGCAGTAGTCTCAAGACAACACAGCCAATCAAAGGAGGCGTTCCCCATGTCCGAAGGAGAAAAAAAGTGGCCGGCGGCGCAGCTGCGCAGGCGGGGCTGGACCGACGCGCTCATCAAAGAGCTCCTGCCGGCCCCGCTCTATGTCCGGGAGGGGCGCTGGACCGCCCGCGCCTGGCTCAAGGCGGATGTCCTCGCCGCGGAGCGGGACCCCCGGTTCCTCAGCCGCAGGGGGGAGGCGCCCCGCGCCGTCCAGCCCGGGGTGCGCCACGCCGCCCGCCTGCTCCAGGAGGCCTGGGAGGGCGCGGAGCGGGACGGCAGCGCCCCCTGGGTCCTTGCGGGGCACTACCACGGAGCGCTGATGGACCGGCTGGTGTCCATCGCCCGGGGACCGGAGCTCCCGGCGGCCCAGGCCACGGCGTGGCTGAGCGAATTTCTTGCCCTGGAGCGGCGCAGCGACAGCACCCGCCTCCTGGGAGTGCTGAAAAATTTCCTGCGGGCGGGGGCATTCCTGGGCTCCTGCGCGGACCACGCACGGTCCCGGGAGGTCTTGGAGCGCTATCCCTATGTCCTCCGCTCCTTCTCCGAGCAGGCGATCGCCGACTTCTCCGCCGTCCAGCCCGAGGCCAAGGTGCCGGATATGCTGTCCATGGAGGGATTCCCCCGGACCCAGCTCTTCAAGGAGGGCCTGGGGGCGGTGTGGTCGGTGTGGTACGTGCCCCAGGCCATCCGCACCAGCCTCGCCCTCCTCATCGCCCTCAACCCCAAGGACGAGTACCCGGAGGCCCGGGCCATGCGCCGCCATTTCGTCATCCACCTGGGGGGCACCAACACGGGGAAGACCTACGCCGGATTCCAGCGCCTGCGGCGGGCCCCTACGGGGGTGTACCTCGCGCCATTGCGCCTTCTTGCCCTGGAGGCCCAGGAGACGCTGCTCAAGGCCGGGGTGGAGTGCGGCCTGACCACCGGGGAGGAGGAGGACCTGCGGGAGGAGGACACCCACGTGGCCGCCACGGCGGAGAAGCTGGACCTCAAGCGGCGCTGGGACGCGGCGGTGATCGACGAGTGTCAGATGATCGCCGACCCTCAGCGGGGCTACGCCTGGACGCGGGCTATCCTGGGGGTCCTTGCGGAGGAGGTCCACCTCTGCGCCGCGCCGGAGGCCCGGGATATCCTCATCCGCCTCATCGAGAGCTGCGCGGACAGCTATGAGATCGAGGTCCACCAGCGCCGCACACCCCTCATCTGCATGAACCGCACTGTGGACCCTCAGCGTGTCCAGCCCGGGGACGCCCTCATCACCTTCTCCAAGGTGGGGGTGCTCAGCGTAGCCGAGGACCTGCGCCAGCACGGCAAGGAGCCCGCCATCATCTACGGCGCGCTGCCCTACGCCACCCGCCGCAGGCAGATGGAGGGCTTCCTCGCCGGGGAGATGGAGTACGTGGTCTCCACCGACGCCATCGGCATGGGGCTGAACCTGCCCATCCGGCGGATTATATTCCTGGAGACGGAAAAGTTCGACGGCGTGGAGCGCCGGGAGCTCAAGCCGGAGGAGATCCGTCAAATTGCCGGGAGGGCCGGACGCTTCGGTATGTACCCCAAGGGCTACGTGGGCGCCGCAAGGGACCTGGAGATCATCCGGGCGGGACTGGAGGCGGCGGTTCCCCAAATCGACCACGCGGTGGCCGGGTTCTCGGACCTGGTGCTCCGGGCGGAGTTCGACCTTTTGGAGGTCCTCACCCAGTGGAACCAGATGCCCACCGTGGAGCCCTACCGGAAGCTGGACATCACCCGGTATATCGCCGTCATCTCCAAGCTGCGGGAGATGGGCTTCCTCCTGACCAAGGAGCAGGAGCTCCGGGCGGCGAACATCCCCTTCGACGAGACGGAGGACGCCCTGCTGGACCTCTTTTTCCAGTTCCTGCGCCGGTGGCAGGCGGGGGAGGAGGTGGAACAGCCCGGCTTCCCCGAGGGGGAGCCCACCCTGCCGGAGCTGGAGCAGTACTGCCGGAAGCTGGATTTGTACTTCTCCTTTGCCAAGGCCTTCGGCTGTCCGGTGGACTTGGACAAGCTCTACGACAGCCGGGAGCGCTCGGCGGAGGAGATCAACGAGATATTGCTCCACCGCCTGCGAAACAACATCCGCTTCTGCGGCCGGTGCGGGAAGGCCCTGCCCCTGTACCACCGCGGGCGGCTCTGCGACGCCTGCCGCCGCCGGGACCAGAGCGGGCCCGGAAGGGGAGGGAAGCGGAGGCGTTCATAGGGCGCGCCGTCCCGCCCCAAGGGCAGAAAAGCCTATAAAAAAGGGGGACCGCCACCCGGCGGTCCCCCTCTTTTGGGGTCATGCTCAATATTTCTGGATATCGTCCAGGTCCAGGATAAAGACCACGATGCCGCCCACGCTCATCTGCACCGGCATCATGGGCACGGCGGCGTTGGGCCCTCCGGCAGTCATGGCCATGCTGGAGTACGTCATCTGCTGACGCTTCCCCGCACAGCGCTTGAGGATGTCCAGCACGTCCTGGGTCCGCTCCTCGTCGATGCCGATCATCAGCGTCATGCTCCGCTTTTTCAGGAAGCCGCCGGTGGAGCTGAGGACCGTAGCGAAAAACCCGTTGCGGTTGAGCTCATCGACCGTTGCGGTGTAGTCGTCGCCCTGGATCACCGCCAAAAGCATTTTCTTCTTCTTGTTCGTCTCTTTATCCATGTGCTTCACCTCTTTCTTAGAATGCGCGATGCCTGTGCCTCTTACTCTATTATACCTGATTTTCCAGCATTTGCAAGTAAAATTTTTGCCGCTTTTCCACAGATGCCGCCGCGGGGGCCTTTTAGCCCTTCACGCCGCCGGAGGTAAGGCCTGCTACCAAGTGCTTTTCGATGCAGAGGAAGAGGATGACCACCGGGATGGTTGCAAAGATGGACGTGGCAAAGAGGTACTGCCACTTGATGAAGTTGAAGCCGTAGAACACGTTGATGCCCACGGTGATGGGCTTGAGCAGGTCGCTGGAGATGAGGGTCAGAGCAATGGTGTACTCGTTCCAGGAGTTGATGAAGACGAAGATGAGCGTTGTCACGATGCCCGGAGCCGACACCGGCAGGAGCACCCGGATGAGGGCCTGGACCGTGCCGCAGCCGTCGATTTTCGCCGCCTGCTCCATCTCCGAGGAGATGGAGGTGAAGGTGCCCCGCAATAGCCAGATGGCGAAGGCCTGGTTGAAGGCGGCGTTGAGCAGGACCAGTCCGATGAGGCTGTTGGTCATGTGCATGGCCGTCATCAGCCGGTAGATGCCCACCAGGAGCACCACCGGGGAGAACATCTGGCTCATGATGACCGCGCCCATGAAGATGCCCTTGCCCTTAAAGCGCATCCGGGAGAGGGCGTAGGCCGCGGGGATGCCGCAGGCGATGGCCAGGAAGGTGGCCCCGCCGGCCACGATGATGGAGTTGAGCAGATACTTGAAGACCGGGGCCTCCCGCCAGATATCGATGAAGTTGGACCACTGCCACACGCTGGGGAGGAGGCTGCCGCCGGTGGCGTACATCTCGTCATTGCTCTTGGCGGCGGTGGTGAACATGACAAAGTAGGGGTAGAGGATCACCACGCACATCACGAACACGAACAGGTACAGCGCCACCCGGGGCCAGGGGGATTTTTTGGTTTTCATAGCTTATTCCTCCTCCTTTTCCGCGCGGAGCGTCATGACCATGTACACGCTGGCGCAGGCGGCCAGGATCAAAAATCCGATCACTGACACCGCCGCCGCCTCGCCCACCCTCTGGTTGGTGAAGGAGAGCTTGTAGAGGTATGTCACCAGGGTGTGGGTCTTATCCGCCGGGTCGCCCTTGGAGATGGTCCAGATGATGGGGAAGGAGTTGAACACGTAGATGATGTTCAGCACCGTGGAGACCGTGAGGCTGGGCATCAGCAGGGGGAGGGTCACCTTGAAGAGCCGGTCCCAGAAGCTTGCCCCGTCCACATCGGCGGCCTCATAGAGGGAGGTGTCGATGCTCTGGAGGCCCGAGAGGACGCAGAAGGTGACGAAGGGGATCGTGACCAGGATGCCCACGAAGCACTCCCAGGCAAAAAACTGCCCGGGGGTGGCGGTCCAGTTGACGTAGCTCTTGATGATGCCCAGCTTGTAGAGCAGGGCGTTGAGCGCGCCGTAGTCGGCGTTAATGATGTACTTCCAGATGACGGACTGGATGATGAGGGCAGTGGCCCAGGGGAAGACCACGATGGCCCGCACGATCTTGCGGCCGTGGAACTTCTCATTGAGCACCAGGCCCAATATGATGCCCAGGATGGTGGACAGGCCCACCACCACGATGGTCCAGATCACGGTGTTGAGCAGGGTGTTCCAGAACGTGGCGTTCTGAAAGACCCACAGGTAGTTGGTCACACCGTTGAAGCCCCGGTTGACACCGGACTTGCTGATCTCGGAAAACGAGGTCTGGAAGACGCTGATGATGGGGACCAGGATCATGACCCCCATCAGGAGGATGCTGGGCAGGAGCCACACATAGGGCTCCAGCCGCCGCATGTTCAGGGTGCGGGGCTTCGCGTTCTCTTTCATGAATGTACCTCCTCACTGGCCCCGCCGTCCCCGCCGGAGGGGCGCGGCCGGCTGCTCAAAGGAAAAAGGGAGGACCGGTCAGACCGGCCCTCCCCTATTGTCCGGCGGAAGCTGTTCCGGCGGCGCTCAGCCGGTGATGCTGGCCTGGAGGTTGTCCAGCGCCTCCTGGGCGGAGATGCTGCCCTGGCAGACCTGCTGCTCGACCTCAATGACGCCGTTGCGCACGTCCATCCACTTGGCCATGCTCATGGGATAGAACTGGCAGGTGGGGAGCTGGGCGCAGAAGGTCTTGAAGTACTCGCTGTCGCCGGTGGCATCGGAGCCGCCCACCTTGTGCTTCTCCGCGTTGGAGGCCAGGTAGTCGGAGGAGTCGCTGGTGGCGGGCAGGAAGCCCTCGTAGACCATGTAGTCGGAGTAGCGCTCGCAGTTGTAGAAGAAGTCAAAGAACGCCCTGATGGCCGCGGTGCGGGCATCCTGATCCTTGACGTCGTCCTTCTTGAAGACCATCAGCTGGTCGCACACGCCCAGGCCCACGCCCTTGCCGGGGATGTTGACGGACTGGTAGTTCACCGTGGAGTCGGCGGAGACCATGTTCATGGGGCCGATCATCATGGCCAGGGTGCCGGCGCTGAAGGCGTCCTGGAGGGGGTAGCGGGTGTCGGTGTAGGGGGCGGAGTTGCAGTAGCCGGAGTCGATGAGCTGCTTGATGTACTCCACGGCCTTCACGTTCTCGGCGCTGTTGAGGGCCCAGTTGCCGCTGGCATCCAGGTAGCCGCCGCCGAAGTTCCAGCTGTAGTAGGAGAAGGCCGCCTGGCCCTCGTCAGTGGAGATGTCCAGGCCCCAGGGCACGACGCTGTCGCCGTGCTTGGCCTTGACGGCCTCACAGGCGGTGAGGACCTCGTCCCAGGTGGTGGGAGGGGCGGTGATGCCGGCCTCGCTCAGCAGGTCCATGTTGCAGAACAGGGACCGGCAGGAGGCGAGGATGGGCAGGGCCCACACGGTGCCGTCAATGGCGTTGGACTCCCAGAAGCTGGGGATGATCTTGGACTTGACGTCCGGGGAGGTGTAGTCCTCGGCCTTCATCAGCAGGTCGTCGGCCACGTAGTCGGCAAAGCCGCTGATGTTGAGGATGTCGGGCTGCTGCTTGGACTGGATGCGGGTGGAGACGACGGAGTAGATGTCGTTCCAGGAGACGATCTCGATGTTGAGGTCCACGGTGTCGTTGGCCGCCTCGAAATCCTTCTCAAACTGGTTCCACCACTCCTGGGTGTAGTTGCCGTACTGGGAGATGATGACGTTGAGGCTGGTCTTGCCGCCGCCTCCGCCTCCGCCGCAGGCCGCAAGGGACAGGACCATCACCATGGACAGCAGCAGGGCAAGTGCTTTCTTCATATTCTTTTCCTCCTCGATCTTTTTCAGGAGAGCGGCCCGTTTCCGGTAAAATGACCGCATATGGGGCGCTATCCTGAAACTAATTGTAACAGATGCACAAAATAATAATAGGAATCAGCGTTCCGAATATAGCAAAATCGTACATCACAGCAAAAATTGTGCGGACAGCAGAAAAATATGGGAGAATTTCGGCGATATGTACAAAAGCTAGCCCTCCCGCCACTGCTTGCGGAAGTCCCGGGGGGTCATGCCGGTGACGGAGCGGAAGACCCGGGAGAAGTAGTTGTAGTCGCTGATGCCCACCGCCTCCGCCACGGCGGAGATGGGCAGGTCGTTTTGCAGCAGGAGCTGCTTGGCCGCGTCGATGCGCCGCCGGGCGATGAGGTGGGAGAGGGTCTCCCCGCCGGAGAGCTGCTTGGCGAGGCGGCAGAGCTTGGTGCGCCCCACCCGCAGCTCCCGGGAGATGCTCTCCAGGGACAGCTTCTCCATATAGTGCTGGTCCAGGTAGAGCTCCAGCTTTTGCAGGTCCGTCTGCTCGGTGGCCTGAATCATGCCCTTGAACTGGATGTAGGACGCCAGGGCCTCCAGGAGCTCCGCATAGGCGCTCAGCTCCCGCGCGGAGTAGCGGCGGAACTGGAAGAAGGCGTCCCGCAGGGCGTCGGGCCCCTCGGGCCACCAGGCGAGGCGCTGGCGGCTCTGCTCCCACTGCTCCTCCACCGGCGACTCGTCCAGGAAGCACCCGAAGACCAGGTAGGCCAGGGGATGGGTGCGGTCGTAGAGGGGCATCACCGCCTCACAGATCCCGGCGTGGCAGCGGTAGAACTGGAAACCCTTGTTCAGATGGTAGCTCTTCACCTTCCAGGCGTCGCACTCCACACAGCGGCGGTGGCCCTCCGGCAGGGCGTTCATGGCCTTGCAGAAAGGGGGGTGGCCCTCGAAGAGGTCGATGTCCCGGCCCTGGGGGTCCAGGATGTTGGCCGCGATGCCGGTGAAAACATAGAGGTTGGCGAGCAGCCGCTCCAGCTGCTCCTGGTCGAAAAGGATGTTCATGGCGTGCATCCCTCAAGCTCCTCCGCCCCCTGGGGGGAGCGGAGGAAGGGGGGCCCCCTTCCTATCGGTTCTTGTTGCATGCCATGATAGCACACCTTTCCCCGCTTGTGAATGATTTTCCTGAAAAATCGACAAATTTTATGGACGGTCTATCCGATTCCCCGCTGCGGGGATGATTGTGCTAATAATAGGTCCAATCGTCCATTCCCATTTCCTGCCGTCCGGGCTATAATAAGGAACAGGTACCATCCGGCCGGGGGTCCCCCGGCACAGAGGAGAAGAGAGGAGCGAGGGAACATGAACAAGAAACCTGTTTTGGTCATCATGGCCGCCGGTATGGGGAGCCGCTACGGCGGGCTCAAGCAGCTGGACCCGGTGGGAAACCACGGGCAGGTGATCCTGGACTACTCCATCTACGACGCCCGCCGGGCGGGCTTCGAGACGGTGGTCTTCGTCATCAAGCCGGAGATCGGGGAGGACTTCAAGTCCCTGGTGGGCCGCCGCCTGGAGAAGTGCATGGACGTCAAGTACGTCAACCAGCTCAGGGAGGACCTGCCGGAGGGCTACGCCGTCCCGGCGGAGCGGACCAAGCCCTGGGGCACCGCCCAGGCCGCCCTCGCCGCCCGGCATGTGGTGGACGGCCCCTTCGCCGTCATCAACGCCGACGACTACTACGGGCCCGAGGCTTTCCGGGAAATTTACGACTATCTCAGCGCCCATCCGGACGGGGAGGTCTACGAGTACGCCATGGTGGGGTATCTGCTGAAGAACACCGTGACGGAGAACGGCACCGTGGCCCGGGGCGTCTGCGAGGAGACAACCGACAACTTCCTCACCCAGGTCACCGAGCGGACCAAGATCGAGAAGGGGGAGCCCCCCCGCTACACCGAGGACGGCGGCGCGACCTGGACCGATCTCCCCGGGGACACCATCGTGTCCATGAACATGTGGGGCTTCAACCGGAGCTTTTTGGACGAGGCCTGGGCCCGGTTCCCGCGGTTTTTGGACAAGGCGCTCAAGGAGAATCCGGAGAAGGCGGAGTACTTCCTGCCCACCGTGGTCAGCTGGCTCATCGGCGAGGGCAGGGCCCGGGTGAAGGTGCTGCGCAGTGCGGACAAGTGGTACGGCGTCACCTACCGGGAGGACAAGCCCGCGGTGGAGGCCGCCATCCGGGAGAAGACCGCGTCGGGCCTCTACCCCGACCGGCTGTGGGAGGAATAAGACATGAGCATTCAGAAAGCGGAAATTTATCTGCCGGAAGTCCTGGACGCCTTTGACTTCGGCGCGCCGGTGGTGGGGGCCATCCGGTTCGGACAGGGCCACATCAACGACACCTTCGTCGTCCACACCCAGCCGGAGGACGCATCCTGCCGCCGGTTCATCCTCCAGCGCATGAGCGCCGCCGCCTTCAAGCGGCCCGACCAGCTCATGGAGAACATCACCGGCGTCACCGAGTACCTGGGCCGGGAAATTCTCAGCCGGGGCGGCGACCGGGACCGGGAGGCCCTGCGGGTCCTCCAGCCAAAAAACGGCGAACCCTACTACACGGACCGTGACGGAGGCGCGTGGCGGGTGTACCCCTTCGTGGAGGATACGGTCTGCTGCCAGACCGCCGAGACGCCGGAGCTCTTCGCGGCCTCCGGCCGGGCCTTCGGGCAGTTCCAGAAGCTCCTGGGGGGCTATCCCGCCCAGACCCTCCACGAGACCATCCCTCGTTTCCACGACACCGAGGACCGTTTGGCGAAGCTCAAGGCCGCCGTGGCGGCGGACAAGCTGGGCCGGGCCGGGGCCTGCCGGGCGGAGATCGATTTCGCCCTCGCCCGGGAGGCGGACTGCTCTGTGGCCCTCCAGGCCCTGCGGGATGGGAAGCTCCCCCTGCGGGTCACCCATAACGACACCAAGCTGAACAACGTCCTCATGGACAAGACCACCGGCGAGGGGGTCTGCATCATCGACCTGGACACCGTGATGCCGGGCCTCGCCATCAACGACTTCGGCGACTCCATCCGCTTCGGCGCGAACCACTCCGCCGAGGACGAGCGGGACCTCTCCAAGGTCAACCTGGACGTGGGGCTCTTCGAGGCCTACGCCAAGGCCTTCCTGGAGGGGGCCGGGGGGACGCTGACCCCCGCGGAGATCGAATACCTCCCCTGGGGAGCCAAGCTCATGACCCTGGAGTGCGGCATCCGCTTCCTCACCGACTACCTGGAGGGGGACACCTACTTCCACACCAGCCGGGAGGGACAGAACCTGGACCGCTGCCGCACCCAGTTCAAGCTGGTGGGCGACATGGAGGCCCACTGGGACGAGCTGGGTGCCATCGTGCGGAAGTATCAGTGAGAAAAAGGAGTGCGGCGGGACCGAAAGCCCGCCGCACTCCCGCCTTTGGAAGCGCCCTGCCGGGGCGCTACCGGCCCCGGTGCTTGTCCTTTTTCGCCTGGAGGCGCAGCCGGTACCGGCGCGCCTCCTCCGCCTCCCGGGCCTCCCGGGAGAGGGCCCGGCGCTCCGTGCGCGCCTGCTCCCGCTGGAGCTGGAGGGCCTGCTGGGCCCGGGTGCCGATGCCGGTCTCCCGGGTCTCCCGAGCGGCGAGGCGCTGGGCCCGCTTGGGGCTCACCCGCCGCTCCGCCGGGGAATCCGACGGCAGGGCAGGGGAGAACTCCAGGTGCTGGTAGTGGTCCAGGAGGTACTGGTAGACCTCCTGATCGCTGGGCTCCGGGCCGAAGATGACCTTGCAGGCCTCGTAGCGGCCGCCCGCCTCCCGCTCGAAGAGCCCCGCCCAGAAGGGCGGGTCGAAGAGGACAGTGAGTTTCGCTTTGGCAGTTTCCATGGGCATGTTCCTCCTTTTTTGTGCCGCAAGGAACGGACAGCCAAAGGAGGCAGGCTACTGACGGCCCTGCCGGGACCGCTCCCGGACTACCGACCGGGATGTGTTTTTATCCTTGCCAGGGATAGTATAGCGGAGATGGGGACGGTTGTCAACGGGTGCGCCGTTCGTCCCACAGCGGTTTTCCGGCGGGCTGCCGTGCCCTGCGAAGGGGGGCGGCAGCCCGCCCGGAAAAACTGACAGGTGACAAATCCGAAAAAAAGTGCTAAGATAGGAGAAAAGGAGGTGAGCACCATGGGGAGCAGGCCCGGCGGACGCGGGAAGCGGCGTCTGCAATGCTGGGCGGTTACAGCGGGGCTCCTGCTGCTGGGGTGCGCCCTGAGCGGGGCGCTCCTGGCGCTGGACCACACCGGAGGCTTCGTGTCCATGATCTTCGTGCTGGTGGTGGTCCTGGTGGCCCGGCTCACCGACGGCTACGCCTATGGCGCGGCGGCCTCCTTCGTGGGCGTCGTCTGCGTCAACTATATCTTCACCTATCCCTACTGGGAGTTCAACTTTACCATCTCCGGCTACCCGCTGACCTTTTTCACCATGCTCTCGGTCTCCCTCATCGTCAGCGCCCTCACCAGTCAGATCAAGCGGCAGGAGCAGCTGCGGGTGGAGACCGACCGGGAGACCATGCGGGCCAACCTCCTGCGGGCCGTGAGCCACGACCTGCGCACCCCCTTGACCTCCATCGTGGGCTCCGCCTCCGCCATCCTGGAGAATGACGCCCTTCTCCCGCCCCAGCAGAAGACCGCCCTCCTGCGAAACGTCCGCAGCGAGGCCCAGTGGCTCATCCGCATGGTGGAGAACCTGCTGTCCATCACCCGCATGGGGGACGGTACCGCCCGGCTGAGCAAGGAGCTGGAGGCCGCTGAGGAGGTCCTCTCCAGCGTGGCGGGGAAGTTCCAGCAGCGCTTCCCCGGCATCCAGCTGACCCTCACCGCCCCCAGGGAGGCCCTTTTCGTCCCCATGGACGCCATCCTCATCGAGCAGGTGCTCATGAACCTGCTGGAGAACGCCGCCGCCCACGGGCAGAGCTCCGCCATCCTCCTATCGGCAGAGCGGCAGAGCGCCGGGGCGGTCTTTACCGTCCGGGACAACGGCCTGGGCATCCCGGAGGAGATCCTGCCGGAAATTTTCTCCCCGGCCCTGCCCGGCAAGCTCCACGCCGGGGACGACCGGCGCAACATGGGCATCGGCCTCTCCGTCTGCTCCTCCATCGTCAAGGCCCACGGGGGGAGCATGTCCGCCTGCAACGTCCGGGAGGGCGGAGCCATGTTCCGCTTCACACTGCCCATGGAGGAGAGCGAGGAGGTGCTTTCTTGAAGATCAAAGACCGGGTGCTCATCGTCGAGGACGAGCAGAGCATCAGCAGCTTCATCGCCGCCGTGCTGGAGGCAAACGGCTACGACGCTCTCACCGCCCGCACGGGCAGCGAGGCGGTCTCCGCCATCACGTCCCACTGTCCGGATGTCATTTTGCTGGACCTGGGACTGCCGGACATGGACGGCATGGGGATTTTGAAGTTCGTCCGGGAGTGGTCCACCTGCCCCATCGTGGTGGTCTCCGCCCGGGAGCACGAGCGGGACAAGGTGGAGGCCCTGGACGCCGGGGCCGACGACTACATCGTCAAGCCCTTCGGTACCTCCGAGCTCCTCGCCCGCATCCGCACCGCCATCCGCCACACCCGCACGCCCCTGCCCAACAGCGATATCGCCCAGTCAGGGCAGTTCCGGGCCAAGGGGCTGGTCATCGACTACGACAAGCACCAGGTGCTGGTGGACGGGGAGAACGCCCGGCTGACCCAGAACGAGTATAAGCTGGTCAGCCTCCTGGGCAAGCACGCGGGGCGGGTGCTGACGTATGATTTCATCATCCGTCAGCTCTGGGGCCCCGGGGCGAAAAGCGACAACCAGATCTTACGGGTCAATATGGCGAATATCCGCCGGAAGATCGAGAAGAACCCCGCCCAGCCGGAGTACATCTTCACCGAGATCGGGGTGGGGTACCGGATGGTGGACCCGGATTGACCCCTTATTTTTGAAAAGGATGTGGAACTATTTGTGACCAGCGAAATGACGTAAGGCTCCTCCCCGCCGCAGGGGAGGAGGAAGCGGCCCTCCGGGCCCTCTATGAGCGGGCTTTCCCGGCCAACGAGCGCAGGCCCCTGGGGCCCCTGCTCAACGACCGGACGGGCCATGCCAAGGTCCTCTCCGCCTGGGAGGGGGAGCAGTTCTGCGGCCTGGTTTGTACCCTGGAGTGGAGCGACATGGTGCATATCATCTACTTTGCCGTGGAGGAGGCCCTGCGGGGCCGGGGGCTGGGCTCCCGGATTTTGGAGGAGATGCGCCGGGCCAACCCCGGCAAGCGCCTCCTGGTGGACATCGAGGAGCCCTTCGGGGCCGCACCCAACAACGCCCAGCGCCTCCGGCGGCGGGACTTCTACCTCAGGTGCGGGTACCGGGAGACGGCGGTCCGCTACCCCTGGAGGGGGGTCGACTATGTGATCCTCTCCCTGGGCGGCACGGTGACGGACGAGGAATTCGGCCGCTTCTGGGAGGCTCTGGAGGCGGAGATGCCGGTCTTTGGCACCTATTGAGAGACAGAACAAGAGCGGAGGCGCAGGGGCGTCTCCGCTCTTGTTGCAGGGGCCCGCAGGGACTGCCCCTACCGCGCTTTGGGGATCAGCAGCATCCGGTCCGTGGGCACGGCGGCGCCCTCCTCCAGGGCGTTGACGGCGAGGATGGCGGCGGAGGTGGTGCGGTACTGCTTCGCGACGGACCACAGCGTCTCCTCGCTCCCCAGCTTCCGCAGCACCAGGGAGGGCCGCTCCTCCTGGGCCGCGCCCTCCTCCGCCGCCGCGGCGGAGCTGACGCAGAGATACCTCCGGCGCTTGGCCGTGGAGACGGCGCACTCCAGGGGGGCCCGCAGTTCGATGCCCTCGGGCAGGATGTTGGCGATGATGTCCCCCCGGCAGGCGGCCTCGGCCTCGCACTCGACGCCCTCCCCGGCCTCCTCCATGGGGCAGGTGACGGTCAGCTCCCGGCGCACGCAGCCCAGGGCGTCGTTCTCGTCCAGGTAGAGGCACCGGGCCTGGGCGGGGATTTTCAGCTCTCCGCCGCTGAAGGACGCGGGGCCGCAGGTGATCTGGGAGTCCAGCACCGCCTTCACCGCCACGCCGGTCTCCATAAGCTCCCGGAGGTTCTGCCGCCGCTGGGCGCGCTGGGCGTCCTCCAGGAGCTCCAGCTCCGTGCTCTGGGTCTCCAGCTCGGCGCAGGTGCTGTAGAGGTCGGCGATGAAGCGGATCTCCTCCCTGCGCCACACCGTGGCCCGGGCCCGCAGGAGCAGGTTGAGGGTGAGGGCATAGGCGTCCTCGCCGCTCTCGCCGCCGGGGCGGCACTCGGCGTTGAGCAGGGCGTAGGCGCACTCGCACTCGCAGTCCTCGGTGAGCCCCGCGCCGTCGATGATCTGGGAGAAGGGCAGCTCCTGCTGGAGCAGGCTCAGCCGCCCGCCGCTCTCCCGGTAGAGGACGCTCACGGCGGCGATGCCCTTGACCACCAGCTTACTGCCGATGAGCTTGCTGTCGGTGCCCCGGATGTTGGCCCGGAGGTCCAAGATTTCCTCCGCGCCGCCCCGGCCGGGGGAGAGGGGGAGCTCCTCGGTGAAGGGGAACTCCTTCTCCCGCACGGCGGCGACGACCCGGGTCTCCCGGGCCTCCCGCAGGAGCTGGACCCCCTCGCCCTCCTCCACGCCGGTGCAGATCGAGCGCTCCACCCGGCGGCAGAGGGCGGGATGGAGGCGCAGGTTGGCCCGGGTGAGGACTTTTCGCGGGTTGAGGATGCGGGTGTCGATGCCCGTCAGCTCCCCCTGGATGTCCAGGGCCTGGCACTCGCCCTCCCCGGGGCCCTCCCCGTAGCACTGGAAGGGGAGCTGGAAGCGCAGGCACCGGGGGCCCGCCGTCCCCTCCGCCTTCTCCGGTATGTACAGCACCGAGACGTCCACCGTCCCGCTGGCGCAGATGCGCCCGTCCCCGGTGAGCTCCCGGCCCGTCAGGTACACCAGGGCCGTGGTGTCCACGATGCGGGCGATGTCCGCGCAGCTGTCGGGGACGATGCTCTCCCGCATGGTCTCGCAGGAGAAGGGGGCCAAGCGCGTGATCTCGCAGTAGTCGTGCCCGGCCTTTTGAAAGTTCAGTTCCATGTTGGTCCTCCCTTGGCTTCAAGTAAGCGGCGTGTTGTCCACAGCTTATGAGGCCGGGGGAGGGCTTATTCCTTCATGCCGAAGATTTTCCGCAGTATCCCGCTGAAAAACTTGGGGGATTTGATGACGACGATCTTCATGGGCGCCTCCTTCCTATCTTCCCATACAGCCGAAGCCGCAGGCAATGAGCAGAAATGCCACAAGGAACAGGAGCACGCCGGTGGGAAAGACCGCACAGATCAGGATCCCCAGTCCCAGCGCCAGGGCGCAAAGACCCAGCCACCGGCAGGACCGCATTGTTTCTTCGCCTCCTCTTCCTTGGTCTGGTACCATTATATACAAAAGGGCGGGGGAGGGTGCGGCGGCGCCCGCACTCCCTATCATATTTCCGTCCAGGCCCACATACCCTGAAAACAAAGATTCCCAAAAGCATGAGGAAAGTAGGAGGTACCTATGACAAACACCGATCTCTACCAGGATATTGCCACGCGCACGGGCGGTTCTCTCTTTGTGGGGGTGCTGGGGCCGGTCCGCACGGGGAAGAGCACCTTCATCAAGCGCTTCATGGAGACCTGCGTCATCCCCAACATCGAGAACGTCTACCGCCGGGAGCGGGCCATCGACGAGCTCCCCCAGTCCGGCAGCGGCCGGACCATCATGACCGCCGAGCCCAAGTTCGTGCCCGAGGAGGCGGTCGACGTGACCCTGGAGGGGGGAGCCCGCTTCGCAGTGCGGCTCATCGACAGCGTGGGGTACATGGTCAAGGGGGCCATGGGGCAGTTCGAGGACGGCGCGCCCCGCATGGTCATGACCCCCTGGATGGACCGGGAGATCCCCATGGCCGAGGCGGCGGAGATCGGCACCCGGAAGGTCATCCAGGAGCACTCCACCGTGGGCATCGTCATCACCACCGACGGCTCCGTCACCGACATCCCCCGGGAGGACTATCTGGAGGCCGAGGAGCGGGTCATCACCGAGCTCCAGGAGCTGGGCAAGCCCTTCGTGGTGCTCCTCAACTCCGCCGACCCCAGAGGCCCCCGGGCCGAGAGCATCAGCCGGGACATCGCGGACCGCTTCGGCGTGCAGTGCCTCCCCGTCAACTGCCTGGAGCTGGGGGAGGAGGCCATCACCTACATCTTGAAGAGCATCCTCTACGAGTTCCCCCTGCGGGAACTGCGCATCTTCCTGCCCGCCTGGGTGGACGCACTGCCCATGGACCACCCCATCAAGCAGGCGGTCTGCGGCGTCATCGCCGGGGAGGGCGGTCAGGTGGGCCGCATCCGGGAGGTGGAGCCCGCCGTGGCCGCCATGGGGGAGGAGGAGAACATCTCCCTGAGCCGGGTGCTGTCCATTGATCTGGGCCGGGGCGTGGCCTCGGCGGAGCTCCAGCTCCCGAGGGCCCTCTTCTATGAGACCCTGTCCAGTCAGTCCGGCTTCCAGGTGGGGGACGACGGGGACCTCATGGAGCTCCTCACCGCCCTCGCGGGGGTGAAGGCCAAGTACGACAAGGTGTCCGACGCATTGACCAATGTCTATGAGACAGGATATGGGATCGTCATGCCCACCATGGAGGAGCTCCTTTTGGAGGAGCCCGAGGTCATGCGGCAGGGGGGCCGCTACGGCATCAAGCTGAAGGCAAGCGCGCCGTCGATCCACATGTTCAAGGTGGATATCGAGTCCACGGTTTCCCCCATCGTGGGCAACGAGAAACAGAGTGAGGATATGGTCAATTACCTCATGGAGAAATTCAGCGGCGACCCGGCCCAGATCTGGGAGAGCAATATCTTCGGCCGCTCCTTCCACGAGCTGGTCAACGAGGACCTCCAGGCTAAGCTCTATCGGATGCCCATGGACGCGCGGCTCAAGTTCCAGGAGACCCTCCAGCGCATTGTCAACGAGGGGAGCGGGGGGCTCATCTGTATCATCCTCTAGGCAGTCCGGCGCCCGGGGTTCTCCAGGACTCCGGGCGCCTTTGCGGTCTGCTGGAAGTTTTTTGCCTTTCACGCGAGAAAACGCTTGCATGACGCCGGAGAGTGTGGTATCATAGGTAAGCCCCATAGTCACCGTGGGGACCATATGCGGCGGTATCGAAGTGGTCATAACGGGGCTGACTCGAAATCAGTTTGAGAGAAATCTCACGAGGGTTCGAATCCCTCCCGCCGCGCCAACCGTTAGGTATACGAACACCGTATCACAAGTCGGGCTTGCGGTGTACCGTAACGTGTTCGGGCTCATAGTCGAGACAGACGACTATGAGCCCGGCGCGTACCTACAGACAAAACACGCGACCTATCAGGAAATCCAGACCTGGGTCAAATAGCGTTATAATCTTCACGTCAGCAACCACGCCATATCACAGGTCAAGGGGCTCTGCGGACTTGCCAGGGACAACCCCGGCGGCACAGCGGGATACGACGGCCTGAAGCTGCGGCCAGACTCCCGAAACCAGCCCCAGGCATCCCACCAGAATAGCGAAAAATTGTTTAAAAAAGCTTGCTCTGCGAAAGTAATACCCTGGTTTTTCCCCCAAATCTACCCGGCAGCATCTCCCCTGAAGGGGGATGATGAGGGGGAAGTGCTTGGGTAGTCTGATTTAAGACGGGCAAAATATCCCACAAATAACAACGCATGAAAGGGCTGCAGCAATTCGTTGCTGCAGCCCTTCTGCATGTCAAAAAAGAGGGACCAGGCTCGGCCTGCTCCGGACGGTGCCTCAAACCGCTTTCCGGTACAGGACCGGGACCTTCTCCAGCGCCTTGCACACCGCCGCGACCACTACGCAGGAGACCAGGGCCTCCGGCGTACCCAAGGTCACTGCCGCAGTCATGACGAAGGAGCCCACGCCGCTCAGGTCAATGCCATAGTACTGGGAGATGACGCCCGCGCAGAGCATCCACAGGCCCCCCAGATAGAGCATGGTGTTCAGGGCCGCGCCCACGAACCCCGCCGCGCCGTAGCGGATGATGGAGCGTCCGCCATCCAGGGCGCGGGTCTTCTTCAGCCCCGCGGCCAGAAGGCCGGTGAGCCATCCCATGAGCACCCGGGCGCCCAGGCAGACCGCCAGATAGGCCAGAGGGGAGTGGGTCAGAGCCAAGGTGGCGAAGGGGTCCGCGCCGGGCATGGTCAGCACCTTGAGGACCGCGCTCAGGCCGAAGAAGAGGCCCAGCACCGCCCCGGAGGCGGGGCCCAGCACCACTGCGCCCACGATGACCGGCATCTGGACGGTAGTCGCCGCGATGGGGCCCACCACCAGATACCCCAGGGGGGTAAAGGCCAGAAGGAAGATGATTGCCGCCAGTATCGCCATCCGTGTGATCTGGTGGACTTTGCTGCTGTTTGCCATGGTTTTGTTCTCCTTTGAGGGTATTTCACCTCGCGCTGCCGTCTCCCGCTGTCAGGAGTACGGCGCGCAAATTTTTATAACAACGGCAGGGCCGTTATTACCTCAAGGATGCCGCCGCTTGGGCCGGTTGGCCTCGTAGAGGTACCGAAGGCCCTTCAGCGTCAGGTCCGGGTCCCGGATGATCTCCCGGCGGCAGTGGGCGGTGGCCAAGTCTGCGGAACCGCCGGTGGCAACGCATTTTGCCCCCGCCATGCCGGGCAGGGCGGTGTAGCGGTCCAGAAAGCCGTCCACCATCATGGCGCTGCCCAGCAGAAGGCCGCTCCGCATGGCTCCGGCGCTGGTGCGGCCCAGGCACTCCTCTGAGCGCCCGGTGAGCTCGATGGAGGGCAGCAGGGCGGCGGTCTCCTGCAGCAGCGCCGCCCCGGCCCGGAGGCCCGGCAGGATGCACCCGCCCAGATAGGTCCGCTCCTTGTCCACGGCGGCGATGGTGGTGACGGTCCCGGCGTCGATGATGACCACCGGCGCGCCGTACTCGGTCAGCGCCGCCAGGGCGTCCGCCGCCAGGTCGCCCCCCAGCTGGGAGGGGTCGTCGATGCGGATGCGGAAGCCCGTGCGGATGCCGGGCCCCACCCGGACTGCCGCCGCGCCGGTCACGGACCGCACCGCCTCCTCCACCAGCCCTGTCAGGCCGGGCACCACAGAGGAGAGGATACAGCCGCCGATATCCTCCGGCTCAATGCCGTGCATCCGCAGGAGGCTGTAGAGCACGGCCGCGTATTCGTCGGCACTGCGCCGGGTCTGGACGGAGACCTTTGCCCGCATGAGGAGCGCCTCAGCGTTAAAGATCCCCAGAGAGATGTTGGAGTTGCCGATGTCCACTGCCAGGAGCATAGCCGTCCCCCTTTCTATTTTCGCCGGTCAGTATACCACACCCGCGCCCTGTTGGCAAGAGGGGAGCGCGAGCCAAAATAAAAAAGCAGGGACGCAGAACGCGCGTCCCTGCAAAGTGTCCGGTCGATCATTCCTCGTCCCAGAGCACGTCCTCTTCGGGCGCGTCCTCGCCGTCCTCCGGGGCGGGGGAGGAGCCCATCTGGATCTCCTGCCACTTGGCCTTGGTGATGAGCAGCTGCCGGGGCTTGGAGCCCTCGAAGGGGCCTACATACCCCCGCTCCTCCATCTGGTCGACGAGCCTTGCGGCCCGGGAGTAGCCCAGCTTCAGCCGCCGCTGGAGCATGGACACGGAGGCCTGTCCGGTCTCAAGGATGACGTCCACGGCGGCGGGGAGGAGCTCGTCGGTCTCGTCGGAGGGCGTGGGGGCCTCGGCGGAAGCGCCGCCGCCCTTCTTGTCCTTCTCCTGGACCGACTCCTCGATCTTCCGCATGACCTCGTCGGAGTACTGGGCCTCGCCGGTGGACTTGACGAAGCGGACCACCCGGTCGATCTCCTCCGGGGTGATGAAGCAGCCCTGGACCCGGATGGGCTTGCCGCTGCCCAGGGGGGCGTAGAGCATGTCGCCCCGGCCCACCAGCTTCTCCGCGCCCATGTCGTCCAGGATGATCCGGGACTCCAGGCCGGAGGCCACCGCAAAGGCGATGCGGCTGGGGATGTTGGCCTTCATGAGGCCGGTGATGACGTCGGCACGGGGGCTCTGGGTGGCGATGACCAGATGCATCCCGGCGGCGCGGCCCATCTGGGCCACCCGGCAGATGGACTCCTCCACCTCCTTGGCCGCCACCAGCATCAGGTCCGCCAGCTCGTCGATGACCACCACCACCGACGGCATGTGGGGGATGTCCTCCCGCTTGGCGGCGATAGCGTTGTACTCCTCCAGCTTCTTGGCCCCCAGCTCGGCGAAGGTCTTGTAGCGCTTCATCATCTCGAACACCGCCCACTGGAGGGCCCCGGCGGCCTTCTTCGGGTCCGTGACCACGGGGATGAGCAGGTGTGGAATGCCGTTGTAGGGGGCAAGCTCCACCATCTTCGGGTCCACCATGATGAATCGGACGTCCTCAGGGCTGGACTTGTAGAGGAGGCTGATGATGAGGGAGTTGGTGCACACCGACTTGCCCGAGCCAGTGGTGCCGGCGATGAGCACATGGGGCAATCGGGCGATGTCGCCCACGATGTCCTGGTTGCCGATGTCCCGGCCCACGGCGAAGGAGACGGCGGAGCGGTGCTCGCTGAAGGTCCGCGACTCGATCACGTCCCGGATGAGCACCGGGGAGACGGCCTTGTTGGGCACCTCGATGCCCACCACGGAGATTTTGTCGGGGATGGGGGCGATGCGCACGCCGCTTGCCCCCAGGGCCAGGGCGATGTCGTCGGCCAGGTTCGTGATCTTGTTGAGCTTGACCCCCTGGTCCAGCATGAACTCGTACCGGGTGATGGCGGGCCCCCGGACCACATCCCCGGCGGAGGCGCTGACGCCGAAGCTCTGGAGGGTGTCCGCCAGGCGCTGGGCGTTGAGGCGGAGCTCGGACCCGGCCTCGATGAAGTTCTCCGGCTTTCCCGGCTCCAGAAGGGACACCGGCGGGTAGGAGTACTCGCCGTCTCCCGCGGCCATGACGCTCTCGATCTCCGCCGCCACCTGGGCGGAGGCCTCCTCCACGTCGTCGGCGGTGATGCCGGACTTCTTTTTCCGCTTCGGCTCCGCAGGCGGAGGCGGCGGGGGAGGGGGCTCCACAGCTGCCGCGGGCTCCGGTTCCGGCTCGGGGGCCGCGAAGACCTCGGGCTCAGGCCGGCGGATGGGCTCCGGCTCCCGGACCGGGGGGGCCTCCGGCACAGGGGGCTCCTCTTCCACAGGCGGGGGGGCGGCGTGGGCCTCCCGGAGGAGGTCCGCCGGGGTGAGGCGGTCCTGCTCCCTGGGCTGGAAGAACTGGGAGGGCGCTCCGGCCTTCTCCGGCGTCCAGGGGTCGCTGCGGCGGTCGGACTCGCCGTCCAGGGGGATGTCGATGGGGGAGCGGGCCTTGGCCGGGGGCTTTTTCGGCGCGCTCTTGGCCTTGGCGGGCTTGGGGGGCGGGGGAGGGGCGTCGTAATCGTCGTCGTAGTAGTCCTCCTCCCGGTAGTCCGGGCGGGAGCGCCAGAGCTCCAGAATGACCTCCGGCGTCAGCCGGGACACCGCCATGAGCAAAATGGCGATGAGCACCACGAATACGATCACCGACGCCGGACGGCCCAGCACGGCCATGAACCCGTGGGCCGTGGCCCCGGAGAGGACGCCGCCGGATTCCAGGGTGTACCCGGTCTCCCAGAGCGTGGGGAAGAGTGTCGCCGCGTCCTCCAGGTCCACCCTGCAAAAGAGCATGTGCCAGAGCCCGCCGAAGAGGTAGGGCACCAGCAGGGCGGCGGCGGTCCGCAATCCCACAGGCTGTCCCCGGTGGGTGAAGAGCACCCAGCTGGCGGCGGCGAGCGCGGGGACCACCAGATAGAACCCCACCCCGAGGCACCCCTTCAGGAGCCTGGGGAAGAGCTCGATGAGCCAGCCCTCGCTGGTGAAGTAGCTGACCAGCACGCACAGGGCCAGCAGGAGGAGGCAGACGCCTCCCACCTCCCGGCGGATGGGCGCCTGGACGGCGGCGCGGGAGGCGCTGCTCCTGCTGCCGCCGCTTTTTTTTGCGCCGGAGGCGGAGCGGCTTCCGCCGCTCCTGCTCCTGGACGAGGTTTTCTTTTGTGTCGTTGCCATGGACTCTCCCTCTTTATCCAAAACATTCCGCCATCAGCCGGTCAAAGGCCTCCCGGTGTTTCAGGAAGCGGCGGCGGACGGCCTCTACAAATCCATCCGTCAGCACGAAGCGCCGGAAGTCCTCCCAGGGAAGGAGCTTCCAGTCCACCGTCTCCCCCTCCTGGAGGCGGACGGCCTGTTCCCGGAGGGCGAAGACGGTCAGGAAGCAGTGATAGATGGAGGGCTGACCCTCCCGCAGGTTGTCGAGGACATCCACATAGACGGGGCGCAGTTCCACCGGAGAGACGGCGATGCCCGTCTCCTCCCGCAGCTCCCTGAGAGCGCCCTCCACCGGGCCCTCCCCCTTGAGGACGGACCCGCCGGTGACCTCCCACAGGCCGCCGAAGGGCTTCTTCGGGTGCCGCCGGGTGACGAGGACCTGGCCGTCCGTGGTGACGGCGTAGACCTCCGCCACCAGGTGGAAGGCCCCCGCAGGGATGGGCTCCCCCCGGACCAGGTCGAAGCCCAGGAGGTCCCCCGCCCGGTCATAGGCGTCCCAGAGCTCTCGTTCCATCGCCATCACACCGCCGCCTTGAGCCACGGGAGCAGGTCCAGAGCCTTGAGGACGGTCAGGAGGATGGTCAGCCCCCCCGCGCCCAGGCAGTAGTAGGCGAACGCGCCGAAGCGGCCCTTCTCCGCCACCATGTGGACCAGGCGGATGGAGAGGTACCCGGCCACCGCCGCCACCACGACGCCCACCAGATAGGCGGGCAGGAGCTTCCAGTCCACGCCGGCGGCGGCCACGTCCTTGATCTGCAGGATGTTGGCCCCCAGCACCGCCGGGATGGACAGCAGAAACGCGAAGCGCACCGCGAAGCGCCGCTCCAGTCCGCAGAGGCACCCGGCGCAGATGGTCATGCCGGACCGGGAGATGCCCGGACAGGTGGCGATGGCCTGCCCCGCGCCGATGATGAGGGCGTCGGTGACGGTGGCGTTCTTGGCGGTCTTCCGGCCCCGGCGGAGCTTGTCGCAGCCGTAGAGCAGCAGCCCCGTCACCAGCAGGGCCATGCCCACGAAGTATGTATTGCCGTAGAGCCCCTCCACGAAGTGCCGCACCGGCAATACCAGGAAGAGGGGCAGCGTGCCCACGATGATGAGCAATATCAGCCGCCGGGCAGGGGGGACGTTCTCCGGCACCTGGCCGGAGGCGAGATCGGAGACCATCTGGAAGAACTCCAGCACCATCTCCCGGATATCCGGCCAATAGGCGGCAAAGACAGCCGCAAGGGTGCCCAGGTGGAGCAGTACGTCGAAAAATACATCATCCGCGCCCTCCACGCCCCAGCCCAGCAGGTTCTGGGCGATGGAGAGGTGGCCGGAGCTGGAGATGGGCAGGAATTCCGCCACCCCCTGCACGATCCCCAGGAGCAGTGCGTTCAGAATATTCACGATGGAGCCTCCTTCACATGTTTTCATTTCCTATCATAGCACAGCTGTATGCGATTTTCCACCGTTTTTTTGCCTCCGAAGGGATTTTTTACCTCCGAGCAAAAAAACTGTCATCCTGGACGCAGCGGAGGATCGGGAGAGATCCTTCACTCCGTCCAGAATGACATGGCTTCTAGCGGCTCATCCGCTCCAGGGCGTCCCGGGCGGCGGCCTGCTCGGCCTCCTTTTTGCTGCGGCCCTCGCCCTGCCCGATGGACGCGCCGTTGAGGCGCACATCGAAGAGGAAGGTCTTGTCGTGGTCCGGCCCGCTCTGACTGAGCATGTGGTAGGTGAGCACCTGTCCGCTCTTGCGCTGGACCACCTCCTGGAGGGTGGTCTTGTAGTCCCGGCGCTCCTCGGCGGCGGGGGCCTTGCTGAGGAGCACCTGCCAGATGACGCTGCGCACCTCCTCGATGCCGCCGTCCAGGTAGATGGCCGCGAAGAGGGCCTCCACGGCGTCCGCCAGGATGGACTGCCGTTCCCGGCCGCCCCCGGCCTCCTCGCCCCGGCCCAGCTTCAGGTACCGCCCCAGGTCCAGGGCCTTGGCCACCTCGTACAGGCTCTGCTCGCACACCAGGGACGCCCGCATCCTCGTCAGGTCCCCCTCCGGCAGGTCGTGGTAGGTCTTGAAGAGGAACTCCGCCGCTACGAACCCCAGCACGCTGTCCCCCAGGAACTCCAGCCGCTCGTTGCTCCCCAGCCCGCCCCGGTGCTCGTTGGCGTAGGAGCTGTGGTTGAGGGCCTCGCTGAGGAGCTCCCGGTTCCGAAAGCAGTAGCGCAGTTTTTTCTCCAGGGATTCCATGTCGCATCTCTCCTTTCCGGAAAGTTTGAAATGACCGAAAAGAGCCCCGCCTGCGGCACGCCCTGCGCCGTCCCGGCGGGGCTCTTTTATGCACTCAGGCATCCAGCTTCTTTGTCAGGTAGTTGACGCAGTCGCCCACGGTGGTCAGGCCGCTGAGCTCGTCCTCGTGCACCTCGCCGATCTCGAACTCCTCCTCCATGCTCATCACGAGCTCCACCAGGTCCACGGAGTCGGCGCCCAGATCGTCTTCAAAGTTGGTCTCCGCAGTGATCTCCTCCGCGTCCACGGCGAACTGCTCGGCGATGATCTTCTGCATCCGTTCAAAAATGTCCTGCATTCACTATCCTCCTTTCCCAAGGGAATTTTTGGGATCATATCGCATGATAAAACTTTTCTTCCATGCTGTCAATAGGGAGGACAGATTTTCCCTCAACCGGGATCAATTCTCTCCCTTCGGGCCGGTGAGTTTCATGAGGCCGATATGGGCCTCGATCTCCCCGGCCAGATCCGCCTCCGCGGCGGCGGCGGCCTGATAGACAGCGTTTTCGACGGCCCGCGCGCTGCTGGCGCCGTGGGCCTTGATGACCGGCTTTTGCAGTCCCAGGAAGGGCGTGCCGCCGATGGTGTCCGGGTTCAGCCGGTCCTTGAAGGAGCGCAGTCCGTCCTTGACCAGCACTGCCGCCACCTTTGTTTTGAGGCTCCCCAGGAACATCCTCTTGAGCTCCCCGCCCATGAAGGACCCCACGCCCTCGATGGTTTTGAGCATCACGTTGCCGGAGAACCCGTCGGCCACCAGCACGTCGCACCCGCCCTTGACGGCCTCCTTGGCCTCCATGTTGCCCACGAAGTTCAGATGCCCGCCGTCCCCGGCCTCCCGCAGGGCCTGATAGGTCTCCCGGCGGAGCTGGTCGCCCTTGCTGTCCTCGCTGCCGATGTTCAGCAGGGCCACCCGGGGCCTCTCGATGCCCATGGCCTTGGCGGCGTAGAAGCTCCCCAGGTAGGCGAACTGGACTAGGTACTCCACGGTACACTCCGCGTTGGCCCCGCAGTCCACCAGCACCACGCCCCGCCCGGCGGTGGGCACCAGCGGGGCCATCGCCGCCCGGCGGATGCCCCGCACTCTTTTGACGATGAGCGTCCCGGCGCTCAGCAGGGCCCCGGTGCTCCCGGCGGAGACAAAGGCGTCCCCCTCGCCATTTTTCAGCAGGTTCAGCCCCACGGTGATGGAGGAGTCCTTTTTCGTCTTGAAGGCCGTGGCCGGGTCGTCGTGCATGCCGATGACCTCCGTGGCGTTGACGATGCGCACCCCTTTCGGCAGCTGCGCCGCCCCGCACTGTTCCGCCGCCTTCCGGACCTCCGCCTCTCTCCCTACCAGGACCGCCTCCAGCCCCGGGCGGGCCTTCACCGCCCGCAGCGTCCCCTTGACGATCTCCAGAGGGGCCTTGTCGCCGCCCATAGCGTCTACGATGATTTTCAAATTTTCCTGCTCCTTTCTCTGCGGCCTCCGGCCGCAAGGGGTGGTCTTTTTCTGACCTTCAGTCTGCTGGGGGGAGTTTCGCGCCTCCGGGCGCGAGTTCCTTTGCCCCCGGCGGCAAAGGAACCAAAACGCCGCCGAACCTGCGGTTCGGACTCCCTTTTTTTGTCTCCTGCGGCGGCTCATTCTGTGGGATACCGCCCCCGAATGGCTGCGCGCTCCCCTGGTAAGCCTGGTGGAATCTTATACTCCGCCTGCCGGCCCTCCATGTAGAACTCCCTGCCATACTGCGCTTCTGATTTTAGTCCCTGCTTTCAGTCTAACTGCATCCCGTCGATAATCTCCAGAGCCCTCTGCGAAATCTCCAGATTCTTGTTCCTCTTTCCCCGAACTCTGTGGTCCAGAGGCGTGATGATCCCGAAATTGACGTTCATCGGCTGGAACTGCGCCACACTCTCGTCCGACACATACAGCCCCAGCGCCCCAATAGCCGTCTCCCTGGGGAAGTCAAGAGGAGGCTCGCCTCTTAACCGCCTCGCCAGCTCCACCCCCGCCAGAAATCCCGACGCCGCGCTCTCCACATACCCCTCCACACCGGTCATCTGCCCGGCAAAGGTGATCCTCGGCTCACTTTTCAGCTGATAATACCTGTTAAGAAGCCTCGGCGAATCCAGATACGTGTTCCGGTGCATCACCCCATAGCGCACATACTCCGCGTTCTTCAGCGCCGGGATCATCGAAAACACCCGCTTCTGCTCCCCGAATTTGAGGTGCGTCTGGAAGCCCACCAGATTGTAGATGGACCCCTCCTTGTTGTCCCTGCGCAGCTGCACGACAGCATAGGGCTCCCGCCCCGTCGCCGGGTCCTTGAGCCCCTTCGGCTTCAGCGGCCCGTACCGCAGGGTGTCCTCTCCACGCCGCGCCATGACCTCTACCGGCATACAGCCCTCAAAGACGCTCCTGTCCTCGAATCCGTGGACTTCCGCCTCCTCGGCCTCGCAGAGGGCCTGCCAAAAGGCCTGATACTCCTCCTTCTCCAAGGCGCAATTGACGTAATCCGCCGTGCCCTTGTCGTACCGGGAGGCGAACCACGCCCGGCTCATGTCGATGCTCTCGAACGTCACCAGCGGCGCGGCGGCATCGAAAAAGTGGAGGGTATTGCGATCCCCGCCAATAAGCCCGGCCAGGTGCTCCGCCAGGGCGTCGCTGGTCAGCGGCCCCGTGGCCACCAGCACCTCGCCCTCCGGCAGGGCCGTGACCTCCCCCTCCTGCACCCGGATGTTGGGGTGGCTTCGCACCGCCCGGGTCACGTACTGGGCAAAGGCGTGGCGGTCCACCGCCAGGGCCCCTCCGGCCTCCACCCGGGTCTCGTCCGCCGCCCGGAGGATGATGCTTCCCATGCGCCGCAGCTCCTCCTTGAGGAGCCCCACCGCGTTCTCCAGCCCCGCGCCCCGCAGGGAGTTGGAGCACACCAGCTCCGCGAAATCCCCGCTGCTGTGGGCGGGAGTCATCTTCTGCGGCTTCATCTCGCAGAGCGTCACCTGTATCCCGCGCTCCGCCAGCTGCCACGCCGCCTCGCTCCCCGCGAGGCCCGCGCCAATTACTGTTACATTCATCTTTCGTCCGTCCTGCCAATCAAATAATCAACGGAAACTCCAAACAAGTCCGCCATCCGCCACAGCAGCGCGGCACCCGGTTCCCGTTCGCCGCGCTCATACCGGCAATAGGAAGTGATGCTGATTTCCAGCAGCTCTGCCGCCTCGGTCTGCTTCCAATTTTTCTCTTTCCTCAAAAACTTGATTCTTTCGTATAATTTCTCCATATTTTGAAATACCTCTTGACAAGCCCGATTGGAATAGTTATAATTTAACTATTCCAATCGGACCAGCGGCGAAAGGAGCGATTGTTTATGCGAGATGCCGTTAAAATTCTCTTCGACTGCGCAATGGAGGTACGCATCCCGTCATATCTGACAGGAAACGAGTACAAAAACTGCACACTTGCGCTCAGGAGGGAGGAGAAACACTTTCTCTCCCTGCTGCCCCCGGAGGAGGCCCTCCGCCTGGAGGAATACTTCGCCGACGCGAACTGCCACGGCGCGCAGGAGATGGAAGCCGCCTTCCGCGCCGGCATTGCCGTAGCCCTGGACCTGATGCGGCTCTAAGCCTTTTTGGCAGCGGTCTTCTTCGCCGCAGGCTTTTTCGCGGCGGCAGTTTTTTTCGCCGCAGGCTTCTTGGTGGCGGCGGGCTTGGCGGGCTTTTTGGCCTCTGCGGTCTCCTCCTGAGCCTCCCCGCCGTCCCCGGCGGGCTTTTTCTTCCACCCGCCCCGCTTCTCCTCGGGGGTGAAGTTCTCGCACTTTTCGTTGATACAGAAGGGCTTTTTGAACCCCTTCCCGGACTTTTTGAACATCGTCTGACCGCACATCGGACAGTCGTCCGCCACGGGCACGTCCCAGGTCATAAAGTCGCACTTTTTGCTCTCGTCCCGGTCCGTCAGGTGCTCACAGCAGTAGTAGGTGTACTGCTTGTTGGTCTTCTTGCTGGTGCCCGTGCGCTTCATGAGCCGCGCCCCGCACTTGGGGCACCGCCCGGGCATGACCACCACCAGCGGCTTCGTAAAGGTACACTCCGGATACCCCGGGCAGGCCAAAAACCGCCCGAACCGCCCGCTTTTAATGACCATCTGCCGTCCGCAGAGGTCGCAGACCTCCTCGGATTCCTCCACCGGGACCTTGAGGCGCACGCCGTCCAGGTCCTTCTCCGCCTTGTCCAGCTCCGCCTTGAAGGGCTCGTAGAACTCCTGGAGCAGTCTGCGCCACTCCTTGCTGCCCTCCTCCACGTCGTCGAGGCTCTTCTCCATGTTGGCGGTGAAGCTGGTGTCTACGATGTCGGCAAATTTGTCCTCCATGAGCCCGTTGACCGTCTCCCCCAGGGGAGTGGAGCGCAGGTATTTGCCGTCCTTGATGACATACTCCCGGTCCAGGATGGTGCTGACCGTGGGGGCATAGGTGGAGGGCCGTCCGATGCCGTTCTCCTCCATGGCCCGGATGAGGGAGGCGTCGGTATACCGGGGCGGGGGCTGGGTGAAGTGCTGGTCCTGCCGGGTGGAAAGCTTTTTGAGGCCCTGCCCCTCGGTGAGGGGAGGCAGTTTTTCCTCTTTTTCTTCCTTCTCCTCGTCTTTGCCCTCCTCGTAGACGGCGGTGAATCCGGCGAACTTGAGGCTGGTGGAGGAGGCCCGGAACCCGTGTCCCGCCGCCTCCGCCTCCACGGAGACGCTGTCAAAGACGGCGTTGGACATCTGACAGGCCACGAACCGGCTCCAGATGAGGCGGTAGAGCCGGTACTGGTCCGGCGTCAGGTCGCCCTTCACCCGCTCCGGGGTCAGCTCCACGTCGCTGGGACGGATGGCCTCATGGGCGTCCTGGGCGTTGGCCTTGGCCTTGTAGGTCCGGGGCTTGCCGGTGTGGTAGTCCTTCCCGTAACGCCCCAGGATGAACTTCTCCGCCGCCGAGAGGGCCTCGTCGCTCAGCCGCAGGGAGTCGGTACGCATATAAGTGATGAGGCCCACCGTGCCCTCGCCGGAAATATCGACACCCTCATAGAGCTGCTGGGCGATGGCCATGGTCCGCCGGGGGGTCATGGAGAGCTTGCGGCTTGCCTCCTGCTGGAGGGTGGAGGTGGTGAAGGGCGGGGAGGGGGAGCGGTACTTGTCCTGCCGCTTGACAGTCTTGACGGTAAAGGGCGCGTTCTCCACGGCCTTGACCACGGCCTCGACGTCTTCCGCGGAGTTGAGGTCTTTTTTCTTGCCGTTCTCGCCGTGGTAGCGGGCCCAGAAGCTCATTTTCTCGGCACCGTCGGTGCTGAGCCTTGCGTCCAGGGACCAGTACTCCTGGGGCTGGAAGGCGGCGATCTCCCGCTCCCGGTCGCAGACCATCCGGGTGGCGACAGACTGCACCCGTCCGGCGGAGAGCCCCCGGCGGATCTTCTTCCACAGCAGGGGGGAGAGCTGGTAGCCCACGATGCGGTCCAGGATGCGCCGGGCCTGCTGGGCGTCCACCAGGTCCTGGTCGATCTTCCGGGGCGCGGCGATGGACTCGCTGACCACCCGCTTGGTGATCTCGTTGAAGGTGACCCGGCGGGCCTTGTCGTCAGGCAGGTCCAGCAGGGCCTGCAGATGCCAGCTGATGGCCTCGCCCTCCCGGTCCGGGTCGGTGGCGAGGTAGACCACGTCGCTGCTCTTCGCGGATTTTTTCAGGTCGCTGATGATATCTTCCTTGCCCTTGATGGGGCGGTAGTTGGGCTCGAAGTTGTTTTCAATGTCCACGCCCAAGGTGCTCTTGGGCAGGTCCCGCAGGTGGCCCATGCAGGCCTTCACCTGGTACCCGGGGCCCAGATATTTACCGATGGTCTTCGCTTTGGCGGGAGACTCCACGATCACGAGACTCGTTTTTGCCATGGCTTCCTCCTGGATTCAGGTATTTCGATAAGATTTATGAAAAGACGCAGCTCTCCGGATACAGATAAAACTGCGTTTTGTGGTGATCCGGCCCTCTATTTCAACTTCACTGCCAAAGAGAACCGTTTCCCGCTCTCCTGGGTGACGATGCGGTCCAATTCCAGCATGGTCAGGGCGGAGAGGACCCGGCGGGCGGGGATCTGGGCGGCCTCGATGATGTCGTCGACTTGCATGGTCCGCCCTTGCAGGGTGCGGAGGATGCGCAGCTGGTCGTCGGTGAGGCCGTGGTCCCCGTTCAGGTCCAGCGTGGGAAGGGCGGGTTCCTCGGGGGGCTTCTTTTCGCTCTTCTCGGGAGGAGGCGGGGCCTCCGAACCGAAGCGGCGGGCCTCCTCCACCTTGATGTTCCGGATCTTGTGGGGAAACGCGGCGGCGTAGTGGCCCAGGATGTCCCAGACGTCGGTGATGAGCCCCGCGCCGTCCCGGATGAGCAGGTTGCTCCCCTCGCAGCGGGGGTCGCCCATGAGCCCGGGGAGGGCGAAGACGTCCCGGCCCTGGTCCAGGGCGCGGCTTGCGGTGATGAGGGCCCCGCTCCTCGCGGGGGCCTCCAGGACCACGGTGGCGAGGCAGAGGCCGCTGATGATCCGGTTGCGCACCGGGAAATGGCTCCCCATATGCTCTGTTCCCGGCGGGTACTCGGAGAGGATCACGCCCCGCACCGCCAGGTCCTCGTAGAGGTAGCGGCTCTCCCGGGGATAGATGATGTCGTGTCCGCCGCCGATGACCGCGGCGGTGAAGCCTCCGGCCCGGAGCGCGCCCCGGTGGGCGGCGCTGTCGCTGCCCGCGGCAAGGCCCGAGACCACCACGGCCCCGTGGGCCGCCAGCTGGTAGGCCAGGCGCTCCCCCATCTCCATGGCGTAGGGCGAACAGCGCCGGGTGCCCACCATGGCCACGGCCACCTCGCCGTCGAACTGGGGCATCCGCCCCTGGACGTAGAGGAGGATGGGCGGGTCGTAGATGTTGCGCAGGCGGTCCGGGTAGTCCAGGTCCTGGATGGTGATGATGCGCAGACCCAGCTTGTCGCAGTCCCCCAGGACCCGGTTGGCGGTGTCCAGGCTCTTCTGTTTGAGGGCGCCGGCGATGGCCCGGGTCATGCCCTCCACCAATAAATATTCGCCCTCTTCGCCGAAATATATCCGCTCCGGGTCGCCGCCGAAGTGCTCCAGCAGCGCCAGCTTCATCTGGCTACCCACCCCGGGCAGGGTGGACAGCCACAGCCAGTAGGTCAGTGCGGTCATGGCTCTCTCTCCTTTTGTAGGAAAAATTTTCTCTTTTGATTCATGCACGCGCTATCCCGTCCGCCGGTACCCCTCCCAGAGCAGTACGGCTGCCGCCGCGGCGGCGTTGAGGGACTCGCAGCGCGGCCCCATGGGGATGCGCACGGTCTGCGCACAGAGGGCCAGAGCGGCCCCGCTGAGCCCCCTGCCCTCGCTGCCCACCAGGATGACGGCGCGGCGCAGGTCCGCCTCCCGGAGATCCGGCGTGTCCTCCCGGAGGGCGGAGCCCGCCAGGGGCAGTCCGGCTTCCTCCGCCAGGGCGTGGAGCTCCTCCAGGGAGCAGCTCCACGCCGGGAGCCGGAACACCGCCCCCATGGAGGACCGCACGGTCTTGGGGTTCCAGAGGTCCGCGCACCCGGGCAGGAGGAACACCCCGTCCGCCTCGAAGGCGTCGGCGGTGCGGACGATGGTGCCCACGTTCCCCGGGTCCTGGACGCCCTCCAGGGCCAGGTACCGCCGGCCCGAGAGGGCCTTCGGGAGCGCCCCGCCGGGACAGCGGGCGGTGAACAGGGCCCCCTGGGGGGCCTCCATGGGGCTGATGGACTTCATCACGTCCTCCGGCACCCCCGCCGTGTACCCCACCGCCGTGAGGTCCGCGCCCCAGCGGACCGCCTCCTCCAGGAGCTTCACGCCGTCGCCCAGGAACTCCCCGGTCTCCCGGCGGAAGGACCGGGAGGCGCCCAGCTTCCGGACGCGGACCATGAGGGGGTTGGCACGGCTGGTAATGTGCTCTGCCATAGGCGGACCTCCTTTGCCAGGGGCGGGGCCCCTTGTTTCCATTCACTCCCTATCATATCGTCGGGCACCTGTCTTGTCAAGCCGGATTTTTTGCCTCCGCCGGAGAGTCCGCTTTGCCTCTTGACAAATCCTCCCAACTCCTGTACACTTTTCACCAGCAGGGGAGCTGGTTTCCCCTGTCAGTATACGGCAGAAGGAGGTCCCCGCAGATATGAAGATTTATGTTGCTGAGGACTATCAGAGTATGAGCCGCAAGGCGGCCAATATTGTCTCCGCCCAGGTGATCCTGAACCCCGCCAGCGTGCTGGGACTGGCCACCGGGTCCACCCCTGTGGGCATGTATAAGCAGCTCATCGACTGGTATAACAAGGGGGATCTGGATTTTGACCAGGTCAAGAGCGTGAACCTGGACGAGTACGTGGGCCTCGCGCCTGACCACCCCCAGAGCTACCGCTATTTTATGCAGACCAACTTCTTTGACCACATCAACATCGACCCTGCCGCTACCAATGTGCCCCAGGGCCTCGCGGCCGACCCCGCCGCCGAGTGCGCGCGGTACAATCAGGTCATTCGCGGCCTGGGCGGCATCGACATCCAGGTCCTGGGCATGGGCCACAACGGACACATCGGCTTCAACGAGCCCGGCGAGGCCTTCGAGCTGGAGACCCACGTAGTGGACCTCCAAGAGAGCACCATCGCCGCCAACGCCCGCTTCTTCGAGAAGAAGGAGGACGTGCCCTCCCGGGCCATCACCATGGGCATCAAGTCCATCATGCAGGCCCGTCAGATCCTGGTGGTGGTCAGCGGCGAGGACAAGGCCGCCATCGTCAAGACCGCCTTCACCGGCCCCGTCACGCCCCTGGTGCCCGCCTCCATCCTCCAGATGCACCCCAACGTGGTCCTGGTGGGCGACCGCGCCGCGCTGAGCAAGCTGTGATCCCTCCGCCGCGTCCGGCTCAAAGAGCCAGGCGCGGCTTTTTAGCCTGCGGCCGGGGAATATATGCCCTAAACCCCACCCTGGAATAATACCGCAGCAATACCCTGACAATACCATATGGCCTCTCCTTAGAGCGGCACCCCTCGGTGCATATCAAAAACATTTTTTCTTAGCTTGCGGCAAGTTTTGCTTGGAATCTACGAAAAAATGTGGTATATTCTGTTAGTGAGGTGTTTTTTGGTGAGAAAAAAGCCGAGAAAGGAGTGAATGAAATGTGAATTTTTTGTCTAAATTGTTCAAAAAGAGGGATGCGGTCCCTCGGGCCATTGCCTTTGTTGACTATGAGTACTGGTATTATTCCTTCCAAAATCTTTTTGGCCTGAAGCCGGACGTCCCCGCGTGGCGGAAGGCCCTGGCGGAGCAGTACGCTCTGGACGACCTGATGATCTTTGCAGACTTCAGCTCCAAGGGCATCAACGGGGAACTGCAAAGACTGCGCACCGCCACCAATACCATCATCGAGACCCAGAATTCATCGACCCGCTACAAGAAGGACATGACCGACTTCATCATGCTGGACTATATCTACCAGACCGCGGCCCTGCGGCCGGAGATCGGGGTGTATATCCTCTTCACCGGGGATGCCCACTTCCAGTCGGTGACCAAGTACCTCGCCCAGCGGCTGGGGAAGGAGGTGGTCATCTACGGCGTGACGGACTCCTTCAGCAAGCAGCTCAAGGACGTGGCCACAGAGTACCACGAGCTCCCCGACTCGGAGGAGCTCTTCGACAGCTGCTGCCGCATGATCGTGGAGAACATGGCCTATGTCACCAGCCGGCCGGAGATCATCCCCACCTTCCTGGGCACGGTCCAGGCGGTCAGCCGGAAGAACAACGTCCCCGAGGAGGTCGTCCACGCGGCTCTCCAGAAGATGCTGGATACGGGGCTTCTGGTGAAGAAGCAGCGGCGGGTGGACTTCAACCGCAAGGTCCGCACCATCGCCCCGGACTGGGAGGCGCTGGAGCGGGCGGGGTTGTGGCAGTTTGGTTAGCGGCCCGGGGGCGTCAGCCCCCGGTTTTTTGCTGGGCACGCGGCCGAATCTGAGCAAGGATCGTTCAGACAAACCCGCGCCGGTCTGCTATATTCATCTTGCGGCAGATGAAGTGCCGGAGAAAGGAGGGTGCCGTTTGAAAAACTTTTCCCGGATCGGCGAAGCCCTGAAATATATCGACGCCCATTTGGACGAGCCGGTCACCTTGGAGGCATTGGCAGAAAAATATTACTTGTCCCCGTTCTACTTCCACAAGGTGTTCTCCTCGATCGTCGGGAAGCCCTTGGCCGCGTATATACGGGACAGGCGGGTCCTCTATGCCTGCAAACTGCTCTGCACCACCGAAAAGACCATCCTGGATATCGCGCTGGACTGCGGCTTCCAGTCTCACCAGTCCTTTGCGAGGGCGTTCCGGCGGGTGCAGGGGGTCTCTCCCGGCGCGTACAGGGCGCGGGGGGACCAGCCGGACATCATCAGCGCAGACGACTTGATCGTGAAATTTACCAACAGGCTGCAAGGAGGGATTTTCGTGGTGCCCAGCATCATCAAGCGCGGGCGGATCACCGTCGCCGGGACCTGCGGCGGCGGAAACAGGACCGGGGAGGTGTGGAGCGCCTTTGAGAAGCTGAGCAGGGAAAAGCCGCTTCCCAACGCGCTGCCCGGCGGCGGGTACGAAATTCGCGTCTATGAGGGGGAGAAGTGTACGGTCTATGCGGGCTGCGCTGTTTCAAGCGTGAAGGATATCGACGCCGCGTACTCCATCTTTGAACTGCCCGCGTCAAGATATGCCTCCTTCGACGTCTACGCCGCAATGGGCTACGAGAGCGAAAACAGCGCCATGGACCAGTGGCTGGAGACGAACAGGGAGGGCTATGTCCAAAGACCCCTGAAGGATGGCGCGTTCTACTGCGTCGAGTACTACGACGAGCGGTTCGACGGAGGCGAGGCGGGCTCTATCGTTGAAATTTGGGTCCCCATCGAAAAGAAGCCGTAAACGAGAAGAGCGCCTCAACCGGCGGTTGCGTTCCAGCCGCGTGTTTTTGAACACGGGTCGCTTCCCTTTGGATTTCCACCGTGATATGATAGGTCCATCAAAGGAAAGGAGCGGCAAAATGATTGATAAACAGCGTTTTGGAAAGCGGGCGGCCAGCCTCCGCCGCAGGTTGGCCCTCTCCCAGGCCGGGCTGGCGGAGAAGCTGGGCGTCAGCGCCCAGGCGGTCAGCAAGTGGGAGACCGGGGCGGCACTGCCGGACATCGAGCTCCTGCTGGAGCTGTCCAGGCTGTACGGCGTCTCCGTCAACGAGCTTCTGGAGGACAACGGGCTCCTCGGCTGTATCGCAGACCGGCCGTTTGAGGAAAGAGGCGGCGTCGCCTATTTTGTGCCCCCGGCCACGGACCCGGAGGAGCTGCAATGGGAGCGGGACATGCGCTCGGAGGGCTGGATCGCCCGCAACTGGCGGGACGCCTGGGACCAGCCCGGCGGCTGGGCGGAGACCGCGTATGGCAGGAACGTCTTCGGCGAGCGGAGCAGGCCCAACGACCGGCGGATCGGCCGCTGGATGGCCCAGAGGGGCGGCGTGATCCTTGACATCGGTTCCGGCCCGGGCGGCGGATATATGCCGTTCATCCTACAGGCGGACCCTGCGGCGCGGATCATCGTCAGCGACCTGTCCCACACCGTAGTGGAGGAGTGGAAGCAGTTTTTGGACGCGGAGCACGATTCGCCCTATTTGTGCTATGCCGCCCTGGACTTCTGCGACATCCCCTTCAAGAGCGGCACAGTGGACGTGATAGGCGACCACAGCGGCATCCTCAACTGCATCGGCGACCAGAGCGCCGCCCTGCGGGAGTGCTACCGGGTCCTGAAGCCCGGCGGGGTGCTCGTCAGCATGAGCGGCTTTGTGACCAGGAACGATCTGACGGCACTCCCGGAAAGCGCACGGCAGGAGCTTTTGGAGAAATATCCCTCCATGGCCATCGACCTCTATGAGGACACCGTGCTGGCGGGGTTCCGGAAGATCGACAGCGAGGTGACGGGCACCTGGACAACGGAGGAGGGCGGCAGCGGCCTTGCGGACCTTGCCCGGAGCCTCGGCGTCACGGTGCGGTTCACGGAGTATGTCCGCTTCTGCGAGAAATAATAAAAAATGCAGACCGCAAAAGGGCCGCTGTCGTGAGACAGCGGCCCTCCGGCGATCAATAATATCTCTTGTTGCGGTTCTTGCGAGCGGCCTCGGACTTCTTGCGGCGCTTGACGCTGGGGCTCTCGTAGTGCTCCCTGCGGCGGACCTCGGCCAGAACGCCGGCCTTGGCGCAGCTGCGCTTAAAACGCTTGAGCGCGCTGTCCAAGGACTCGTTTTCCTTCACATGGACTTCAGACATCTATCTTCCCTCCCTCCGATGTGTCCGGCTCGATCCAGGACACTCTTTAAGGGCCAATTACATGGCTTAACGTATGGTATTATACCTACTCCGGCCCTTTTTGTCAAGGCCAAATTGATGCAAAACCACGCAAATTTCCGAAAATTTCCCCAAGGGAGGGCGGACCCCGCCAAAAAGCCCGGTTTTCAGCCGCACTTGCCCCGGCAATCGCAGGGCAGGCACTGCTCATAATAGGTGATCTTGTGGTCCAGACGGTCCAGGGAGCGCTGCATCTCCGCGATGCGCCCGGCCATCTGGTCCCTCTGGTCCCGGAGGATGGCGATGCGCTGGGCGTTAGTGTCGCCCTCCGCCTGACAGAGGGCGGCGTACTTGATGAGGGCCTCGATCTGCACCCCCGCGCCCCGCAGGCACTTGACCAGCTCCACCCAGGAGCAGGAGGCCTCGTCGTAGTCCCGCACCCCGGCCTTGGTCCGGGGCACCGGAGGGAGGAGGCCGATGCGCTCGTAGTAGCGCAGGGTGTCCGGCGTCAGGCCGTATTTCTTGCTAACTTCGGTAATGGTCATGGATGGCTGCCCTGCCTTTCTCTACAGGATGCGCGCCTTACGCGCCGAAGAGCTCCGCGGCTTGGCGCATGTTCTCCACCGCGCCCACGCTGAAGGGGCACCGGCCCTCGCAGGAGCCGCACTGGACGCACTCCCCGGCCTTGTGGGGCAGGGCGGCGTAGTGCTCGCGGACGGTCTCGGGGATCTCCCCCTGGGCCTTGCAGAGGTTCAAAAACTTGGTCACCGCCGCCACGTCGATGCCCTTGGGGCAGGGGGCGCAGTGGCCGCAGTACATGCAGTGGCCCTTCCAGCTGATCTTGGGGAAGGCGGCGAGGGCGGCGGCGTAGTCCCGCTCCTCGGGGCTGGAATCCTCGTAGGCCAGGGAAGCTTTCAGGTCCTCAGCGGACCGGGCCCCGCTCATCACGCAGGCCACCGCCGGACGGGTGAGGGCGTAGTGCAGGCACTGGAAGGGGGTAAGAGCCTTGCCCGCCGGGCCCTTGTCGCTGAGGAGGTCCCCGCCGCCGAAGGCCTTCATCACCGTGATGGCCACGCCCAGGCGCTGGCAGGTCGCGTAGAGGGCCTGCCGCTGGGGGTCCATGTTGAGAAGGTCCTTCTCATAGGCCTGCTCCGCCCAGAGGGTGTTGCAGTCCTCGCTGGCGGGCTGGAGGTCGTAGCAGGGGTTGACGCTGAACATGATGACGTCCACGTTCCCGCTCTCCGCCGCCGCCAGGGCCACCTCCGGGTTGTGGCTGGAGAGGCCGATGCACCGGATGACGCCCTGTTTTTTCAGCTCCAGGGCATAGTCCATGACGCCGCCGGTGCGGACGGTCTCCCAGTCGGCCATAGCGTCCACATAGTGGATCATGCCGATATCGATATAGTCTGTACCCAGGCGGCTGAGGAGGTCGGCATAGCTGGATCTGACCTCCTCCAGGTCCCGGGTGCGCTTGTACTGCCCGTCCTTCCAGGCGGCGCAGATGTGGCCCTGGATGATAAACTTCTCCCTCCGGCCCGCCAGAGCCCGGCCCAGCTTGTCCCTGATCTCGGGGTCCGTGACATAGCAGTCCAGGCAGTTAGCCCCGGCGGCCTCCATGATGTCCAGAAGCTCCTTGACCTGGGCATCGCTCTTTCCGGCGTAGCCCTCACAGCCCATGCCGATCTCGCCCACCTGGATGCCGGTGCGGCCCAATGTGCGGTATTGCATCGTGTGTTTCCTCCTTGAAAAGATGTGTCGTTTCGCGTCCCATGCTGTCTATAGGGACAGTCTAGCACTTGGAGTTTGGTCAAAGTCAAGAACTTTTTTTCGGAGGCCCCTCACGCCGCCGCGAAGCAGGTGAGGTAGAGGTACCCGGCATAGATGGCCAGGAGGAGCAGTCCCTGCCAGCGGGAGAACTTCTCCCGCAGCAGCGCCGGCACCACGGCCACCAGCCCCACCAGCAGGCACGCGGGCAGGTCCAGCCGGGCGGAGGCGGGGGAGATGGGCAGAGCCTTGCCGGAGACCAGGGCGCAAAGGGGCATGATCATGGTCAGGTCCATGATGTTGGCCCCCAGGATGTTGCCCACGGAGAGGGCGGCCTGCTTCTTGACGATCGCCGTGATGGTAGTGACCAGCTCCGGCAGGGAGGTGCCCACGGCGATGATGGTCACGCCGATGACCCGCTCGGAGACCCCGGCGAACCGGGCCAATTCGCTGCCGTTGTCCACCAGGAGCTGCGCGCCGATGACGATGCCCGCGGCCCCCAGGACGAACTTGACCACGTTGGTGAGCACCTCCCTCCCGGAGGGCTTAGCCCGCCGGACCCGGGCGGCGCCCTTGGAGGCCACGGCAGCGGAGGCGGCAGAGACGTTTTCCGTGATAAAGAAGGCGAAGATCACCAGCAGGGCGGCGCTCAGCAGCAGGCCGATTTCCCCCAGCCGCCCGCTGACCACGATGATTGCCGCCGCACCCAGCATGGAGAGGGATTTCATCATGTAGTCCTTCCGCCGGATGGCCCCGGGCATACAGATGAGGGAGATCGCCATAATAAGGCCGATGTTGGCGGTGACGCTGCCCACGGCGTTGCCCACGGACATATCCACCTTCCCCTGGACGGCGGCCATGAGGGAGACCAGGAGCTCCGGCAGAGTGGTGGCCACGCTGACCACCGTAGCGCCCACGATGAGCTTGGGGATGCCGCTGATCTCCGCCAGCCATGCGGCCGCGTCCACGAAGAAATCCCCGCCCTTTACGATGAGGAGGATCCCGATCAAAAATCCAATGATGACAGCTGTCAGTTCCATTTTTGCAGTTCCTTTCAATTTTAGATATAGGGGCTTTGTCCCATATATAGCGCAAAAAGCGGGACTTATGCGTGACCGGAAGGAGGACACATAAGTCCCGCAGAGGGACGGGATCATTTAGAGGGCTTGACGATGAGGTTGATGAGCTTGTTTTTCACATGGATGACTTTGACGATGTCCATGCCCTCGATGGCACGGGCGACTTTCTCTACGGCCTTGGCGGCCTCCACCACGGCGGACTCTTCGCTGTCCACGGGCATGATCACCGTGCCGCGCAGCTTGCCCTGGACCTGGACGGCCATCTCCACAGTGGAGGCGGCGGTCTTGCTCTCGTCGTAGGCGGGCCAGGGCATCTGACAGACCATCCTGCCGGTCTTCTTTGCCATGCCCAGCATCTCCCAGAGCTCCTCGCAGATGTGGGGGGCGAAGGGGTTGAGGAGGGTCACGAGGGTGGCCATGTCGCCTTTGGAGCAGCCGTTGGCGGCGAATTCGTTGACCAGGGCCATCATGGCGGCGATGGCGGTGTTGAACTTCATGGCCTCGATGTCGTCAGCCACCTTCTTGATGGTCTTGTGGATGGAGGGCTCATTGGCGCTGGTATAGGCTTCCTCGGGGGAACAGCTCTCGGCCATGTTCCAGACCCGGTCCAGGAAGCGCTTGCACCCCTTGACGGCGTTGTCGGACCAGGTAGCGGCCTTCTCGAAGTCGCCGATGAACATGATATACATGCGCAGGGTGTCCGCGCCGTAGGCTTTGACGATGTCGTCAGGGTTGACCACGTTGCCGCGGCTCTTGGACATCTTCTCGCCGCCCTCGCCCAGGATCATGCCGTGGCTGGTGCGCTTCCGGTAGGGCTCCCTGGTGGGCACCACGCCGATGTCATAGAGGAACTTGTGCCAGAAGCGGGAGTAGAGGAGGTGGAGGGTGGTGTGCTCCATGCCGCCGTTGTACCAGTCCACGGGGGACCAGTAGTCCAGGGCCTCCTTGGAGGCCAGGGCATCGTTGTTATGGGGGTCCATATAGCGCAGGTAGTACCAGCTGGACCCCGCCCACTGGGGCATGGTGTCGGTCTCCCGGCGGGCGCTTCCGCCGCAGCAGGGGCAGGTGGTGGCGACCCAATCGGTCATCTTGCTGAGGGGGCTCTCGCCGTCGTCGGTGGGCTCGTAGCTCTCCACGTCGGGGAGGAGGAGGGGCAGCTCGCTCTCGGGCAGGGGCTGCCAGCCGCATTTCTCGCAGTAGACCATGGGGATGGGCTCGCCCCAGTAGCGCTGGCGGGAGAAGACCCAGTCGCGGAGCTTGTAGTTGACCTTGGCCTCGCCGATGCCCTTGTCCTCCAGCCACTTGGTGATGACGGGGATGGCGTCCTTGACGGTGAGGCCATTCAAAAAGTCGGAGTTGACCAGGATACCGGTCTCGTCCTTGGCGGTGAAGGCGGCCTTCTGCACGTCCTCGCCGCCGGAGACCACCTCGACGATCTCACAGCCGAATTTCTTGGCGAACTCCCAGTCCCGGTCGTCGTGGGCGGGGACGGCCATGATGGCTCCGGTGCCGTAGGTGGCGAGGACGTAGTCGGAGATGAAGATGGGGATCTCCTTGCCGGTGACGGGGTTCACGCCCCGGACGCCGTCCAGGCAGACGCCGGTCTTCTCCTTGTTGAGCTCGGTGCGCTCCAGGTCGCTCTTGGAGGAGGCGGCGCGCTGGTAGTCTTGGACCTCGGGGGCGTTTTTCAGCAGGGGCATCCACTTTTTGATGAGGTGGTGCTCCGGGGAGAGGACCATGTAGGTGGCGCCGAAGAGGGTGTCGGGGCGGGTGGTGAAGACGACGATGTCGTCGCCGGTGGTGGATTTGAAGGTGACTTCGGCGCCGGTGGAGCGGCCGATCCAGTTTTTCTGCTGGGTCTTGACGCGGTCGATGAAGTCCAGGTCGTCCAGGTCGTCGATGAGGCGCTGTGCGTACTCGGTAATTTTGAGCATCCACTGGCTCTTCTCCTTGCGGATAACGGCGCTGCCGCAGCGCTCGCAGACGCCCTCGACAACCTCCTCGTTTGCCAATACGCACTTGCAGGAGGTACACCAGTTGACGGGCATGGTGGCCTTGTAGGCCAGACCCTTCTTGTAGAGCTGGAGAAAAATCCACTGGGTCCATTTGTAGTAGTTAGGGTCGGTGGTGTCCACGACGCGGTCCCAGTCAAAGCCGAAGCCCAGCATTTTGAGCTGTTCGGTGAAGTGGGCGATGTTGTTTTTGGTGACCACAGCGGGGTGGATGTGGTTTTTGATGGCGTAGTTCTCGGTGGGGAGGCCGAAGGCATCGAAGCCCATGGGGAAAAGGACGTTGTAGCCGTCCATGCGCTTTTTGCGGGTGACGATGTCCATGGCGGTGTAGGGGCGGGGGTGGCCGACGTGGAGGCCCTGACCGGAGGGGTAAGGGAACTCGATGAGGCCGTAGAACTTGGGCTTGCCGCTGTGATCCCCGGCGGCGAAGACCTTGTGCTCCTCCCATTTTTTCTGCCATTTGGGTTCGATGGCGGCGAAATCGTATTTCAATTTTCTCACACTCTCTCTTATGTTGTCCGGATTTTCCCCGGCGATAATCATACTGGTGTATTATAGCGGATGTTTCCGGGAATTGCAAGGGGGAAAACGCGGTTTTGGAGCATTTTTCGGGCGCGGTGGGCCTGGGGAGCGGTCAGGACCTGCGCAAAAAGGCGCTCCCGGTACCTGTACCGGGAGCGCTTGGTCTATTGAGAGCAGTTTTGCTGGATACAGGCTTCACGGAATCGGATGGCGGCGGGGTGGATGAACTGACTGTCAGGGGCCATACGACTCCTCATACGGGACAAAAATCGACCACTCTCCAAGCCACTGGTCCACACCGGGATACTGCCGCTGTTTGCCAACGTAAGCGACCACTGCTTCAGGATATTCTTCGCTGGACCAGTAGGCATAGGGGGTGTTCACAGGGAGGCAGGTAGACTCTTTTTCCCTTGTGGGAGAATCATATGTGTAAAATTCAGTGAAGCCGTCTACATCCTCCAAATCAACGTCAACTGGATATGTTGGTGATGAGCGGGCAGTCCATTTCCACAGTTTCCCATCAAGAAACAATAGAGGCAGCTGTGCATAGCGAACTGGTTCCTGCGAGTTTTGTACCATGCCCCAACAGGCCAGCACGAGACAAGATAGCAATACTCCTCCTACCAAGAGTTTCCGCTTCATGCGTAAAACCTCCCACTAAAAAGTTACCAAATAGTGTTATACCAAAATGTATATGTTCTTTTGGTGTCCCAAGCAGGCGTATAAACAACACTGCCTCTCATAGAAGAACCAGAATAACAGGTGATCCATGCTCGCTGGGTTGTAGTATCCGAGCTTGGGTCCATTACCTGATAACTATAATACCCTCCCGGTGCATGTTGGTATCCACAAAGCACAACAGCATGGTTCTGGGCAGTATTACCATTGGAAAGGGACATATAAATTGGTGTGTTCCCGGAAATTATAGCAACGGTTTCATCATAAGTACGACCACTGCCCCTATATGTATGACTAAGATGGTGAATATCATAAGCTTTTTCTACCCATGCAACAGAACCTTGATTAGGGCTTGGGTTGAATGGAAGCACTTCGGAGTATACCCCATACGCAGTCAAGCCTACGGTATTACTACGATACATTATTATTGATGCGGCAGCTGCAGCCCAGCATAATGGTGTGCCATATGGGTCTCTGGTATTTGCTACTGCGGGAACATCCAAAGTTCCATAATTGGTGCTAATATTGCCGTAAGGAGTAGCTACTCTGGAAAGCTCCAAAGCTACGCCTTTATCACTGGAGACTTTCTCGAATGGGACATCGGAATAAAGAGCAGCATCGGCATCTTCACCATAGGAAATCCCGGCAATCAGTTCAGCAGAAGTGTCCGTTTGCAAAACAAGCCCATCATCTCCAGCAATGAGCGAAATAGGAGCATTTGCGGAATAGGCGGCAGAAACGGAAGGAATCTGTTCAGGGACGAATGTCGAATAGAATTCTCCCTCCCAATTC